>Ga0268280_1001074_pt1 | contig 19333 bp, 19 predicted proteins | sample saktaG_9_FD_190139 | JGI IMG/M metagenome (GOLD analysis project Ga0268280, IMG submission 190139) | Saline water microbial communities from Sakinaw Lake, British Columbia, Canada - sak_2011_5_24_40m | ecosystem: Environmental > Aquatic > Non-marine Saline and Alkaline > Saline ... | reverse complement strand
CAATTATAATTTGACAGTTTATGAAGAGAGATACAATATGATCACATTTGTGGGCGGAAATTGTGGACTCATGTATGCAAGATAGATCAAACATATTTTTTACAACATATTTTTTATAAAATATTTATTATAACATATTTATTATAACATATTTATTATAATAAATAAAAAATATCTTTTATTAATGAATATTAATACTTATTAAATATGAATTTGTATATTCATACATATTCATATTCATTTTTAAATACTTATAATAACAAACAAATTTATTCATGGGAGCAAATAACTCAAAATTTAAAATAAATTATGAAGACATGCAAATGGTGTGTAAACATTCTTATAATAATAATAATAACAATAATAACAATAATAATAACAACAATAATAATAACAATAAATATGCAATAATCAACACGCTCGACCCCATGTTCCAGACATGTTTAATTCCAAACACAATTCCAATAGTTGAAGAAGAAGAAGTTATAAATGATGTTATAACAAATTCAAAAAAAACGAAAATAATAATTTATGGATTAAATTCGAATGATGAAAAAGTGTATTCAAAATATGAACAACTTGTTAAATTGGGAGCAAAACACGTCTATATTTACAATGGAGGAATGTTTGAATGGCTACTCCTTCAAGATGTGTATGGTCGCGAATTATTTCCAACAACTTTGAGAGAATTAGACATATTAAAATATAAACCTCGAAAAGTTCTCGATATTTTATGCATCAAAATGTAAATAAGATGCGTGTCCAAGTCTTGACAATCTCATTCGGTCTTCTCGAGAATCTTTATATGTCGGCGACGGCGGTTCCTGGTACCAACCATTATAATTGTCCGCGTTTTCCTTCTCCTCCAGAGAATACATTTTGAACTGGTTGCCATCAATATAAGTTTTCAAACGATGCATAACACCAACCGTTCTTGAAGCGCGCAAACTGTTGATAAAATGATAAATGTCAGCACTGTAGTCATACAATTCTGAATCCACCTCTGCATTTAAAATCAGCGTCGGAATTGTAATTTTTGAAGGAACAGAGTTCAACCATTCATCGTGATACCTATTGCAATCTTCCAAATATTCAAGCCCAATATTACTTTCTCCCGGTCTATTTCTTTTCTGAATTCTATTCATGCACACTTCTGTGCTTGCTTTGAAATATATGATGCACGATGGCTCAACCTCTTTTGCAAACTCATCAAACCATCTCATGTAAATGTCGTACTCGTCCTGTTCGATTTTTTTGGAATCATAAAGCATTTTGGCAAACACGTGTGCGTCTGTTAAAAGACAGCGTTCTGTAATAATCAGCCTAACATTCGGCGTTTTCAATGCTTGTCTTATTTTTTTCAGCCTGGTAATGTATGCCATCATTTGAAATCTGAATGCGAATCGTTTAACGTCAAGGTACAAATTTGTCAAAATGGGAACGCCATTTTCATCCTTGATTTGTTCCCAGTCACCCGTTGGTTCGTCTACAAATATTATAGAATCGTCTTCCTTCTTTTTTTTCAACGACATTATATATTCTCTCAATTTTGCCTTGCCTGTTGTTTTTCCCGAACCAATATTTCCATCAATCGAAACTATCAAGCACGATGACGACGAATTTGCATCTCTAGAAAACGAAGCTGAAGCACCCATTTTTTTAAGCTAGTATACAATGTTGTAAATTATCTATATTTATTTTTTATAATCAATTTTTATTTAAATAAAGTCTAATAAGTAAAAAATTGATTATAAAAAATATCTAAAAAGAAATTGTTATACCAGTTTAACCACACTACCTCCATAAAATCATTGAATATATAATGAAAACACAAAAAATAAAAAAATCAAAATCAACCCAAACGACTCTCACATTGTTAGATATTGAAAAAATGATGAATATCGCGTCAATCACACATTCAGAAGGGAATGGCGGACCTAATGAGGAGGACAAGGAAGACAATGAAAACGAGGAAGACAACAACGACTACAATGATGATGATGCAGTGGAAATAGAAGAACCAACATTATCAGATGATGATTTAGGATTGTTACACGAAGAAGCATTAATTTTAATTGACGAATTAATTAAATCGAATCAGCTTTTATTCAGTAATCCTGATTTTGAAACTATTGTGTATGACCACGTGCAATCCATATTGCATTTTTCTATCAACTACAGAATGTACGACGATGACGACTACGCCGGCGAAAACAATGACTGCGATGAAGACGAAGATGAAACAGTCATGTCGTGTCAAATTGAAGAATTAATAAATGTGGCAATGCACGACTATTTTAAATTTATTCGTCCACACCGTTCATACAAGTATTCATTTATAAGAAAGTCTCCCAACTTGGAAAAAATGAAAAAAAAAATAGAATTCTTAGAGTCGCTTTATCAGCCAGAGCAAAAAACGGATGAATGGTATTCTCACCGTCACGGACTCGTTACCGCAAGTTCAGTGTGGAAAGCATTTGGTTCACAGTCGGTGCAAAATCAACTCATATACGAAAAATGCATGCCATTTGACCCGACAAAATACAGCCGCGTCAACACAGAGTCACCTTTACACTGGGGTCAAAAATATGAAGTGCTTTCAAAACAGCTATATGAGGAAATAAACAACACGAAAGTTCAAGAATTTGGCTGCATTCGACATCCAAACTCAAACTATTACTTTATTGGAGCTTCACCTGATGGAATAAATGTGTGTCCGTTGTCACCGCTTTACGGTCGCTTGGTTGAAATAAAGAATGTTGTATCTAGAGAGATCACTGGAATTCCAAAGGAAGATTATTGGATTCAAATGCAGATTCAAATGGAGGTTTGCAATTTACCGGAATGCGACTTTGAAGAAACGAAATTTACCGAATATGAAGATGAAGATGCATTTAATGCAGACTCGGATGAAACAAACGATTCTTCAAACTGGAATTATAATTTGAATGGAAAAAGACGAGGGGTTATTGTGTATTTTGCAAAAGACGAGAAACCATTTTACCAGTATGCTCCATTGGACATTACAACCAAGACGGAATTTGATGCGTGGTTTGAAGAAACCATAAACACGCATGATAATCTAACATGGATAAAGAACATTTACTGGCGACTTGACGTTTACAGCTGTGTGCTTGTTTTGCGAAATAAGGAATGGTTCAAAAATGCAGTTGTCAAAATAGAAGAATTATGGAAAATAATTGAAACCGAAAAACAAACCGGATTTGAGCACAGAGCTCCTAAAAGAAATGCGAATGCGAATGCAAAGAAGGAATATAATTCGGAAGGAGTCACAATACAAACAATACAAACAACACAAACAACACAAACAACACAAAGAGTGTGTCACATCGATTTAAACATTTAGAGGAGAAAGGTTCCCCTCGTTTAACAGTTGTTTCCGTAAATATCCGATGGAGCGTCGGCATCATACGCATAAACATTAACGCGCGTATCTTTTGATGAAAAAGGAATGCTTGGAGGAAATTTTGGAATATTTATTTTTTTATTTTCGTATAATGTTCCGCACATGTTTGCAGGGCTGCATGTGCCGTTGTTCGGTGTTGCCCAGTATCGAACATTGTTCGTTCTTTGAAGATAACTACTTGGAAAAACGGGATAATATGCCGACATGGATCTACTGTCTAAATCTGATAATCCTCCTCCGCCTTTTTGAAGAGGATAGTCTCCTTGCAATAACGGTTTCGTTACGTTGGTTGGAAATTGTCCAGGTTGAAGAAGATGTGACACAAAATTCTCTCGAACCGGTGTAAAAAAGAACGAACCGATGAGCGCGAGCAATAATGCTAAAATTAAAAATAAAATACTGTCTGTTTTACTTGTCATACCTGATATAGTTGAATTGGTCGTTGGTATTATAATATAAATATATAATTTAAATATATTATAATATTCATCTTTTTAAATGAAATATAATTTGAAATTCTTTATTTAATTATTAAAAAATGAATAATTAGTCATGTACAGCATCCGCTCTATGTTTAATACACTTGTCGTCTACATGAAATGATGGGACATCTTTTGTTTGTGGAACAATCGATAAAATGCATTTTGCTTTATGTCCGTAAAGCGGCTCAGTGCATCCTTTTTCTTTCTTTTTTGAAAAATTAAATATTTTTGGAGGAGGGTCATTTTTGGTGCATCTTGACCTAAAATGCTCATATCTCTCGCGAACGTCGCAATAAGACAATCCTGATTTTTTATTCAGTCTCTTATTCACAATTTCATGAAGACGATATATGTATTTAGAAAACGTTTCTCTTGATTTTAAATGGCACTCGCGAATCGGATTTGCTTTCAAATTACTAGTCAAATTAATTCGGCAATACTTGCACGGGAGTACATACCTTAAACTATAAACAAAATCAGAGTAATGTTTTTTATCTTCCGCAGTAGGATTTGCGGGATAATTAAAACTCATCGTGTGTAAAAAATGCCACATTGGAGGACCCCATACCGATGTAAGCATTCCGTCTCCGCTGTTATAATCATTTTTAGTAAATACATATGCCGACGATGACTTTTTTTTTGTTTTTTTATTTTTATTTTTTATAAGTTTGCCATTTTTATTTTTTGTTTTATTTTTCATTTTTTCAGAGAGATTCGTCATAATATAAATAATGTTATAATCACTATATTCACTATATTAACAGAATATTAAATTTTTTCATTAAAAAAATAATATTCGTAAGTAAAATAATTTTATTGTATAATTATTATATATAGCAAAATAACAGAATAACAGAACATAACAAATGTCAATTTCAGCAAAATCTGTAAAAACAACATTGGAAACAATCTACTCTAAACGACACCTGGTGGTAATGTTGCTAATCGCGTGTTTGTTTATTTGGATTGGTGCCTATGTCTACAAAACATACGTCAGTTCATATTTAGGCTCGTCATTAGAGGGGTACGCATCTGGTATGGGAGATAACGCCCCTCCGCCATCCGATAATGAAAAAACTGCTACACTTTACATGTTTGGAACAAGTTGGTGTCCACACTGTAAAACAGCTAAACCCATTTGGGAAGAATATGTAAACAATAACCAAAATTTAAAGGTTGGAAACTATAGTATACTTTATAAAAGTGTTGACTGTGACGAAGATTCAGATGGAAAACAGCTTGCAGATAAATTCGATGTCAAAGGATATCCCACATTCAAATTAGAACGAGGACCTGGAGATGTTGTCGACTTTGAAGCAAAGCCAACGCACGACAACTTTACCAATCTTCTTCAAACATCTCTCACTTGAAGAGAACCTACGGTTCTCCTTTAACCTCTCCCTTAAATGTCACATGTCAAATATGACGTGTGACATGTGACCGGCATCTAACTCGCTGATAATGGACGGGGGGGGGGTTAAAGGGGGACTTAGTCCGCCTTTCTTCTAGTGATTACAATTTTTTTCTTTACAATTTCTGTGTTCTTGGGCATGAGTTCACCAATCACTGACACTTGTTTATCGTTCAACTCAAAACGCTGACCTATTACGCGAACACAAATAAAATCTTTTTCATTCACCGAATTAAAGTATGAATTGGATGAATGATGGTCGCGTGATACATAAATAATTACCGGCGACTTCTTTTCATCTAAACTTGTAAATGCTCGTATACCTGCCTGCGTGATATTTTTAGCATAACAGCAGATTCGCATCCCTTCAACCGGGCAGCAAATGCTGCATTCAAAAACAACCTCGAATTCTACATATTTACTTGCAAGTGTCCCGCTCGAAAATTTTATAATGCGGATAGAATCCGGCTTTACATATCCTTCTACAATGCACTTACCTTCCATTTTTGCAGAAATTGTGTTTTTTATTGTCGTTTCCACATTCGAACCAACCAGAATAAATGGAACAACAACCCTAGTTGTCAAAACAGTTTTTGAATATAATTCATTTTCTTCCACTTGGACAGATGATGATGATACTGATGATTTTTTTTGTATAAGTGACGACGATGACGACGATGACGACATTGTATAGTATATATAATATACTCTATTATATATTCTTTATATTATCTATATTTTTTTTCAATTTTTTTATTTATTGTTTATTCATAACTTTATTATAAACGTTAGAGATTCTTTATTAATTTTATTTTTTTTATGTTTACTATTTATTCTTTTTGATATGCGTTGATGATTCAATTTATGTGTTTGATAATCTTTGTACACATTATGACTTTCGTTATGATTTTTTCTTATTTCGTGATAATTTTTTCTTATTTCGTGATGATTGTTTCTTATTTTTACATTTTTTAGTATTTTTACATTTTTTTTGCCTTTTTCTTCCTCCCACATTGTCATGTTGCGACTGTCGTCGTCGTTGTTCTTGTTCTTGTTGTTCTTGTCGTCGTTGTAGTCGTCCGGTATCTACTACTGTAGCAGCGTTAGTTAATTGAGAATTTTCATGAAATAAATCGATCGACGCATTGATTAATGGAATTAATTCATTCAAATCAGCAATCATTCTTTCTACATCTATTTTTCGTTTTAGGAAAAGAGCCAATTGTTCATTTTCTTGTTCCGATCTTTTTTCTTTAACTTGGAGTATAAGTATAGGACTAAAGAGTTGTCCTTTTAATCTTCCAAGTGCTCTAAGAGCAGAATCTCTTAAATCATATGACGAATTAAATTGTTGAAGAACAGTATCATATAATTCTTTACTAAAACCTGCTCTACTCATTGTACTCTTGAAAAATTCCAAGCACATTATAAACCTTCTTGTAAGTACATTTATAATATCATCATCAAATTGAAAATCTGCAGTTTGCATTTTTAAAAAATCAATTAATTCTAGTTTTTTCATAATTATTAATTGTGATTTAACCATGAAGATATTGAAGTATTTAATTGCATTTTGAGGTGTGATACCTTGAGGATCTCTAGGACGTGTAAAATCTATAAATAGTTTAAAATATACTTTAAGTGGACACATTAAAAGGTTAACACAAACATTTATACCATCATATTGATCAGCGGTATTTAATAAATCATAAAGTAAATCTTCAATATAATTCGAACCCGATACACCAGTTGTAATAAGGTTAAAATATTCAGAAAAAAAGTCTTCATTAACAGACATTCTTTCTATAAACGCTGCTATAAACGCTTCAACATTGGGGAATTCATTGGGGAGTAATCTTGGGGGAGTGACTGTACACCCGATTTCACTAAAAAATATTTGGATATGTCTAATTTGCTCATCTCGTGAGAGTAAGGGATTGGGTAGGGCTCGGGCTTCTTCAACGGCTGGTAGTACATGATCAAAAAATAAGGCACGACTTCTACTCATAATAGTAAATATTATATAATTGTATAATATAATATAATATAATTATTCTCTCTTCTCTCTAAAAATGAAAAATGCAAATATAATAAAATAAAATGTTGATACGTTTTTGATTCTACATTTTATTTATACAAGTTTCATAAGTATAAATTAGAGAGATTTATAAAATACAAATTACAAATTCGAAAATCCTAGAAAAGAGAAATAAAAATTATCAAAAATGACTCATATAATTTTTCAGGTGTTCCCACATGCATCAAAACAATAAATTCACTAGACGACCGAATAGATTGATTTTTGCGCATTTTATAAACGAATTAAATTATGACTAAAAAATTAAACAGAATATATCGCTTCGACCATATTAAGATTCCATCTTTTATTGTTCAACTTGATACCATTATAATAATGAAGAATAATTTCTTGCAATATGCAATATGTTATTTGAGTAAGATTTTGAGGTACTTCGACAGGTTTTTTAAAATTATACTGTTGTAATATGTCTTGGAGCGTGCGTTTTTTTGTTGGAGATGCGCTGCACACACTTCCTCGATTTTGATTTTCTTTAATTTTAAATGCAACGCCATCTTTTACAGATTGCGCAAATCCCACAAATTGCGCAAAACTTGTCTTATCAATTTTAAATTTGCTCGTTAGTTTATTGCGCTCGTCACTTGTTAACTCGCTTTGGTCAAATGCGCTCCATTCGTCTACTTGATTTTTTTTATAATATATTGAAACGCCTTTTGATGCAGACGCAGACCCATCTTTCAAAGGAACAAATAAATATGCATCAGAATCACCTTGAGTCTTTGTAACAAACTGGCTGAAATACTTTAATATATTCTTAGCGCATGTCGGCGCATAAACATCTGCTGCATATTTTGCTTCCTCATATGGTATCTTCGTTTTCAAAACAGCTTCACTTTTTATTTTTTTTGAAATTTGTTCGATCTTATTCAAATTTATTATGAGTGAATTCATTTCGCTAAATGTTAACCGGTCCATTACGTGAATAAAAATATACGAATGTATTTCATCCAAATCTATTACTCTTTCAATAACATTTATCATTTCATTACAATAAATATACCAAATTCTATCTCTCGAAATCATGGGTATTGCGCCTGAAATTAATGTCAACGCAGGATCTTGTGCATCTGCAATATCATTTTTTATTTTTTTACTCAATGATGTATTTATAGCTAAATTATATGAATATGATATACTTGAAATAATATTTTTCACATTTTCAGATTCTCGACTCGGATTTTCTTCTTTTTCTTTTTCACCTCTTCTCTCACGTACAACCGCCTTTTCTAATGCTTTCACGTTTATTTTATCACGTTTGAAAGGAATTGGGGTGCTTCTTTCAAAGACGCTAATCATCTTATCATTCAATTCAACCGGCTGAAAAAGATAATAATCACCGATGTTTATTAAATTTCCGTATTTCCCGTAATAATCAGAAATATATTCATTTTTATCATTTATCATTTGTGTGAGTGCAAAATTAATTTGTAGCTCCGAATATGTTTTTATACGATTTATAAAATGAGTCAAATCTTCTTTGGTGTAAAAATGCCTTTCTTTAAATGCAGATTTTACTATTCTGATAATATTTTCAACATTCATTAAAATAAATGTTTCATTAAATGTTCCCATTGTAACGTCCTGTTCTTTTATTTTAGCATCAGGAGTGCACGCGTATTGACAACTTTTCATATAGTCACACGTGGATGTAAATGGCTTGTCACCTATTCTATAAATAATATTCCCTCCTGTAGACAATGTCAACTCTATTTCGGTATCAATATTTTGTTCTGTAAAGTTACCCTGATTTATATTTAAAATACAATCAACAGAAGATTCTTTCAGCACTCTGCTAACCACACCCATTTTCACCGCTTTTGTTTCAGAAAAACGATACATTGCTAAATCTGCAGACTCTTTTCCTGTTGCCAAAATGCTTGCATGCAGAAAAATTTGAACATTTCTTTGGTTAAAGGGCAATTTTTTATGACTGCACGTTCTTACTCCGCGACCTATAATTTGTTCGACTGCGCTCATATTGTACCACGGATCCATTACGTGTATTTGACGAATATTTTTCAAATCAACGCCCTCCGATCCTGATTTTGAAATAATAACAACTTTACATTTTGAACCATCGAAATTTTTGTCAGAACGAAGTGCATTAATTTCAACGTCATTGTTTGGAGAAATAGATTGTTTACCCGTTATTAATGCATATTTTAGCCCATTTGATTTTATAGAAGAAGCACTTGAAAACAATGATTTTGATGATGTATTTTCATTTTTATATCTTGTAAACCCCAACTCCTCTAATGCAAGCGCCATTGGAATTACCCCGCTCTCGATAAAATAAGTGTATATCAGAACAATCCCTTCGCAAAACGAACTTTTAGATGGCGATTTTTTATTATAACTTGAAACAATATTATCGCAGATGGATTTGATTTTCGAACTATACTCTCCAACATGCTCCGGTGAAAATATCCGATGTTTCGAGTTTTTGTAAGCATACTGACCTTTTTCTTTTCTCATAACATTTAACAAACCTCTCTCTCCATACGTGTATTCTAAATCTTCTTCGTCATCGTTCTTGTATGGGTACGTCATATTTAATATTTGCCGAAATGAAATCAAATCATTAATGGTGTATCCTGAAAGCGCACTATTATCACTAATGTCTCCTATCGCGATATAATCGTCCATATCCCCCCCATCCCCCACACCATCACCCTTACCACCTCCAACTTCCCCAACATTCCTCCTTCTTACTTCGTGCTCCTCCATTCTTCCCAGTTTTCTCTCGTACACATCATTTTGATGTTTTCCAATATCGGTAACATAAACATCCACGTGTTCCAATCCAGGAACAGTTGTTTTACCGTTGAAGGTAACTTTAGGATAAGAAATGCTCCCTCTTGTTCTATTTTCTCCATCATACACTTCTTGCTGTTTCAGTGCGTTGCTTTTAGAAAATTGCGACGGGAAAATCCGGTATGGAAACGTGTACGGATTTTCACCTCTTACATATGATACATATCCAATAGATGCCTCTTTCAATAACTCTCTTCCCACTTGTTTCCCTTCAACGATTAAAAGATTATTATCAGAATCAAACAAGTCACTTGAATGAATGCGAGGGCGTCTGTCATTGATTCGCATTAAATTTAAAAGCCAGACGATTTCTTTCGGGTCGTTAAACATTGGTGTCGCTGATAAAAATAATAACCGCAAATTTTCTGCATATTTTACAAGATTTATTAGATAAGCTGCATCTTTATTATTAGATTTTAAATTATGAACTTCGTCAATAATTATCAACCTGTTGTTAAAATATCTTCTGAGCCTTTTGATTCCTTCACGACTTATTTTCATTTTTAATTCTTCTTCTTCTTCTTCACCTTCGCCTAGTTCTTCTTCGTCTTTTTCTTCTTCTTCTTCTTCTTCTTCTTCACCTAGTTCTTCTTCTTCTTCACCTTCGTCTTCCGCTTCTTCTTCTTCTTCTTCTTCTTCCGCTTCATCTTCGTCTTCTTCCGCTTCATCTTCGTCTTCTTCCGCTTCGCCTTCGTCTTCTTCTTCACCTTTGCCTTCTTCACCTTCGGCCCCCTTTTTAACGAGTTTAGATTTTTGTATAATTCCTTCTCCACTAATCAACATTTTTATAATCGATGAAAACTTTTGATATCCAAAAAATAAATATGATTTTTTTATTATTTTGTCAATCTGTTTTTTTATTTTCAATTTAATCTTTTCTTCCTCAAGCGGACTACCAACTTCATTATCAATGTCAAATAATTGTAAATTAATTTCTTTCAAATACTTATTTCCAGTACACCCGCTTATCGTCCATTTTCCTGACTCATTCCGATGCAATTTACTAACGTCAAATAATTCTTTTTTGAAATTATTTTTCACGTTTATGCTTGAAATAACAATTATTTCTTGTTTTATTCCCATTTGATTCAAATAATCTCTCATATTTTCAGATATTCCAATGGCAGAACATGTTTTCCCAGAACCTAGACCATGATACAATAGTAAACTATTATACGGTGTTTGAAATGACATGAAATTTTTTACAAAATATTGATGTTGTTGCAATTCATATGTTGCATTGCACATTTTATCAGCATGTTCTACAAGTTCTTTATTTCTGTATATTTTTTCAGTATTCATTGTATCATAGAATTCTTTTTTTTCTGATATTTTTATATTAAAATTTTCATCATTTAAATCCGGATAAAGAAAATCATTGTTTATTTTTTTATTACTTTTATTCTCAGTCGGAACAATCTTTATTTTTTTTTTTACTGGCGGTAATACTTCTTCTATCTTATCAGTTATTATTTCTTCAACTGTATCTTCTTTAACCTTTTTCGGCTTTATTTTAATTTTCCTCATTTTATTTTTTGAAGCACACCGATTCTTTTCGGTTTTATAACACTTCTCATCATTTGCGACTGCATTTGCATCCGGATTATAAACACACCTTTTGGTTGCTTCATTATATTTACAAAATGCTTCTTCAGCAGTCGCAGCGGCTGGACTTTGTTGTGCTTCCTCCACTAGTTCCTCTTGCTGTTGCTTTTGTACTTCTGTCGCCTTTTTCGGCTTTATTTTGATCTTCCTCATTTTATTTTTTGAAGCACACCGATTTTTTTCGGTTTTATAACACTCCTCATCATTCGCGCTCGCATTTGCATCAGGATTATAAACACACCTTTCGGTTTCTTTATTATATTTACAAAATGCTCCCTCTCTTCCCATAACTTCTTGTTGTTGTATTTGTTCTATTTGTGTTTCATCTTGTTTTTTTGATAATTCACTTTCCATAATAAATGTTAAAAATATTGAATATTGATTGATAAAAAATCTATAATATAATATAAACAAATAATATATTATAGATTTATACCCATTATAATTGTATTTTGTATAAAAACATGTTCAAAGTATATCGCATATTAAAAACTTATTCAAAGTATTATTCACACTCGTGATTATATTTTTTTTTTCAACATTGTATGGTCGAATAATGTCCATGCATTCCTTGTACGATAACCATTTCATATTTTTTACTTCCGATGTTTGATATTCATTTTTTTGAATTGTGTCTCTGCTCATGTATGATAAATAATATTTATTTTTATATGATTTTATATTTGACCCGATAAATATTTCTTCGTATGGAATCACATTATGTATCTGTTTCAAGCTAAATTTATCATATCCTGTTTCTTCTTCAAACTCTCTAAATCCGCAATCTAAATCTTTTTCTTGATGGTTCCTGCGCCCTTTTGGAAACCCCCATTCTGCTGTTTCCCATTTTGTTGTAGACGAAGAAATCAAAGATTCTAAATTATATTTTACACCCGACGACATCTCAATTCCATTTTTAAGTTGTACAAATTTATTTTTTGAAACCTGCTCTTCTCCTCTATATTGTATTCCGGAATACTCTCCCCATAATAATGACCATAGTTCATTAAACGGTTTCGTTAATATGTTATTTTTTTCATATACTGTCATTTCATCAATAATATTTTTAATATACTGACAATTATACAGTGAATATTTTCCGCGAATAAATTCAACATAACCAAAACTATCAGTTCTTTGAATCATCAAGTATTCATATTTATTTTCAAGTTTGCATTCACACTCACATTCACCTTTTTTATTTTCCTCTTTTATTTTTTCATATTCACTAGAGTTTCGAAATGCAATGACACCTATACTTGTAATGGGCACGCTGCAATTTGAATACATGTGACCGTTTTTTCCACAATTATTACAGTAGTTGCCGTTGCTGTTACTGTTACTGTTTCCATCATTAACGAATTTTTGCATATTTATCTTATCTTAACTGTTTCAACTGTTCTTGGTTATTAGTTATATGTAAAAGATGAAATCTTTTTATATTGTTTGAATACAAACACACAACATAAAAAAGATAAAAAAACGCACCAATTAGAAAAATATGACAACTACAACAACTACAACAACTACAACAAACAGTTTAGACTCCAACGTATGGGGGCCACACTATTGGTTTGTGTTACTTACAATGGCAACGTCCTATCCTAAACATCCAAATGATGTTACAAAAAAAAAATACTACGAATTTATTCAAAATTTACCGTTGTTTATGCCATCCAGCGCAATCGGCAATAATTTTAGTAAATTATTAGACGCATTTCCAGTTACTCCGTATCTCGACAGCAGAGATTCATTTATCAAGTGGGTTCACTTTATGCACAATCGAATCAATGTTTCTCTAAATAAAGAAGAAATATCACTTCATAGTGCTTTAGAAATTTATTACAACAACTATAAACCCAAGCACGTTGTGGCGAGAGAAAAATATAAACATTGGCAAAAAGTTGTCTTCGTCATTATTGTAATGTTATTTTTGGGATTTATTAAATATAATATGAGTAAGTCAAATTAATATTTTTCATGTTCCATAAATAATATTATTTTGGAATCATATTTGCAATGAATTATTTTAATGCAGTTAGTTTATGATCGATCTGAATATGCGTTTGGCTTGCTTGCGTTTGGCTTGCTTGCGTTTGGTTTGCTTGCGTTTGGCTTGCTTGCGTTTGGCTTGCTTGCGTTTGGTTTGCTTAAGTCCGCCGCCCATTCGACATATACTCCATGCTTCTGAGGGACCCGCATCCGCACATTTTTGTTGTCCACTTTGCTTAAGCTTACGCTCCGCAACACGCTCCGCATCACGCCGCTCCCCATCCAACTTGCGTTGTTCGGTATATTTTCTAAGTTCTTCGACCCTCTGTTTTGTTTCTACTTCTTTTCGTTCTTTGGCAACCCGATCAATTTCTAGTTGTTGATGTTGTTTGTATTCAGGGGATAACATGTAATCTCGTGTTTCAGTTGCCACCTGAATGGGTGTTTTACGATATCCGCTAGCACGAATATAATCTGCACAAAAATAATCCAACATGAATTTATTTTCACGCGCCATACTCATGGATGGAAACGGGATTTCGGGAGTGGAGCACAGCCATCGCACAGTATTGTCATTCAATGGAAACAATTTGCTGACCACATATGCCGACTGATTCTTATCAAGTGTTTCTTTGCCTCTATTATGTGGGTTCCACCTAAATGAAATGTCGCACCAATAAGAAGCCGGCTGAATTGGAAGTTTAAAAGAATAATCATCTTTCGCAACATTAGCATTGACCATAAACAATTTTTTGGCACATGAAAGAATGTCTGTATCATCCCCGCAATTATGTTTTATGTCGGTTCCTACATAATTATTTATTATTAGATCCACATCATCGAGTGTTAAATCTGGAGGTGCGGATGGATGGTACAACATGTCAATTATGTCTGAGTGGGGGATTGTTGAAAATTGAGGAATATGTGGATAATATTTTGTTTGTACTTGTTTCGTCATTGGATGAATGGGAGGTGCAGAAGGGGGAGGTGCAGAAGGGTCATGAACGAATCCTGCTACCACTGGCCGCTCGGATTGAAGCTGGCCTGCCGGGTCTAAATAAATCACTTCCCCATTTTCGACGTTACTAAACATTTTCCATCCAGGAGGTAGGCGGGGATCCATTTTTATTGCGAGTTTGTGTCTTATATAATATGAAGATAAAAATCTATTCTATTTATCATTTTATATGACGACTTAAATATTTCTGTATCCAAGAACATACTTTGTCACGATAGGTTGGTTGGTCCACCATTTGAGCCTCCAACTGTCCATGTTCCAAAAGGTAGTTTTTGATTTCTTCAGAAATTTGGTTGTTCATGTTTTTGGTGGTGTGTATATAATATTTATTTATAATATTCTATAATTTCAATTTTTTATATTAATTTAATATTTGTATAAATATAGGCAAACCAAATATTAAATTCACCACAACAATAAATAAAAATCAAAATCAAATGTCAATAACAAAAAAAAGAAAAATGTATATGACCGGAGGAATTCCAATATATCCAGGAGGATTTAGTTGCGTATTCAAACCACAATTGAAATGTAAATCTAAAAATAAAATTAGAAAAAATAAAACGCGAAGGAATAATTACGATAAAACGGGTATATCAAAATTGTTATTTAAACAACACGCAAGAATGGAGATGGATAACATTCATTTATTTTATAATGCTTTAAAGAGTATTCCAAAATCACACAAGTATTTTCTTTTTACAAAATCGAAAATTTGTTCGCCTGCAAAAATATCAAAGCGCGACCTCGCTGGATTCGACAACATGTGCACAAGTTTCACGAATCATGAAATAAATGAATCAAATATAAATGCAAATATTGATAGTTTGCGGTTAATAAATATGCCGAACGCTGGTCTCTCAGTAAACGAGTGGCTATTTGATACACCGCTTACAAGTGCGCGAATCATTCTTTTAAATAAGATAATGTCAGAACTTATTGTAAACGCGATTGTCCCAATGAATAAAATGGGTGTAATTCACAATGATATTAAAGAAGATAACATTCTAATTAGTCTCTCAAAAACAAACCCAAAACCCACCATCATTGACTGGGGAATATCGGGAATATCTACATCGCACAACCCCATTCCAGAAGTAATTATGAATAGGTATATTTCCATATCAAATCCATTTAGCAGTATCATTTTCACATCCGATTTTATGATGAGTTATAGCGAGTTTTTACAAATGCACAATAATCCGTCATCTCCTTCATTTCAACAAGAACTTTCCTCGTTTGCGCTTTCGCAATATTTGAAATTCAAAGAGATTGGGCATTACTCGTATGTTGAAAGATTTTTTATCGCCGCGTACACGTTTCAAAAAAAATACATGGACATGAACCCGAACCCGAACCCGAACGTTGATGAAGCCCAAATTATTGAAGACACATACCACAAATACGCATCCGCATATATTACAGACGTGTTATTCCATTTTACCGATTTTGACCAAGAGGCTGGAACCGGTAAATTTCAATATGCAAAATATTTTACTAAAGTTTATATATTTAATTGCGACATATGGGGAACCATGTGTTGCTATAATGTATTTTTTTCAATTATAAAAGAACCCGAAATGCTCGCAGATATAAATAAAACAAAGTATTTCAATTTTCTCACAAGACTTTTATCAATATTTACCACAATAATAATGGAAAATGGTGACAAAAAAATAAATGTCAACAAATTAGTTACTTCTCTTACTAATTCATTTCATTAGAATGAATGAATGAGTTTACACAAATTGTGCATAATACGATGAGGTGATAATAGAACTTTTGTGATGAGGCATATAATCATCATGATTGAGTGATTCCACACAGGGAACGCAAGATGAATTTCTAGCAGCAACAATATCAACCGCATTGTTTATAATGTCATTGACAATTGTGTTCACAGTATCACTCAAAACCGCATTGTTTATAATGTCATTGACAATTTCATTCACAATCCCCCCATTGATATTATTTATATTTTCATTATTTTCAAACGTTTTATTTGGAACCGGTAGTGGAAGTGGAACTACTGATTGAACCACTACCGCCGCCTTTCGCATTTTTATTATCACATAATCATCCTCGTCAAATTCAAACTTTTTTTTATTAGCATCTGCGACTATGTCATCGATTATTGTTTTTTGAAGTAAAACCTTTTCCTCTAAATATTCTTTTACTCCAGATGAGTAAGTTGCAGAATAATTTAATATACTATTTACAACATTTACCACATGATAAACACCGGCGGTCAAATAATATTGAGTGTAAAATAAATATTTATTTTCTTCTTTTTTTGTTTTATCATCCTCTTTTTTCATATTTGTAATTTTCTGATTCTTATATAAATCCTTTATTTATTTTATTATAATTTTAACTTTATATTATATTATATAAAGTTAAATATGAAAACGCATAAACAAAAAAATTGTAGTGTCTCTTCGTATGGGATATTATTTACAAATAATATAAATAATTTAAATTAATATAAAGCTTTTAATAAGTATTATAATTATGTACAAATCATATCAAAAAGAAGTAAATGATTTAATATTATCTGGTAATATTTTAAATTTCAAAACAAACAGACAATATAATGGTATATTGGAACATGTATCATTTGAACAAGGGAATGAATATATTTATTTAATTCAAAAAACAATTTCTGAAGATTTTTCTGAAATTACTTTTGAAAATATAAATGATTATTTATTATTGAATGATTCATATGGTTCTCCTTTACAAAAACAATTTATTTATAATGATACATCCATATTATGTAGTCCAACTTCATTAAGATATATTTTACATGCATTGTTAATTTTAAAACACTTAAAATATACTAGTTTAACAAAAATTGTTGAAGTTGGTTGTGGATATGGTGGACTTTTTTTGGCAATAAATCATTTTTCAAAAATACTAAACATTCAAATTAACAACTATTATTTTATTGACTTACCTGAAATAACAAAGTTAATTGAAAAATATCTTTTATTACATAAAGAAAAAATTAATATTAACTATTTTATTCATTCTTCTTGTAACTATGGAAAAGATATAGATGATAATAATTTATTTTTTATTTCAAATTATTGTTTTACTGAAATTGATGCTGAACATCGTATAAAATATATTGATAGTTTATTTCCAAAAATTAAAAATGGATTTATTATATGGCAAACAATATTCAATCTACCAATTCAAAGTGTACATATAATTGGTAAAGAAGTAATAAAAATTGCGGAAGAATATCCACAAACTGCAACAATTGATAATAAAAATTATTATGTGTATTTTTAATTTAAATAAAATTATTATATTATAACAAAATGGATTTTACATTTGGTATAATAACTTCTGGAAATGCGGATAATTTTATATATAAAATTATTGACTCTATAATAAAAAATAATATTCCAAATTATGAAATTATTATTGTTGGACATACAAATATAGAAGAAACCTCTAAAATAAAAAAAATTTATTTTGATGAAAATATTAAAAAAGGTTGGATTACAAGAAAAAAAAATATTATTGTTAATAATGCGAAATATGAAAATGTAGTTTTATTACATGATTATGTTACACTCACAGATGGATGGTATAAAGGATTTTTACAATTTGGTAATGACTTTGAATTTTGTATAACAAAAATAACAAACAATGATGGTAAAAGATTTAGGGATTATACGTTATTCCCATATGAAGTAGATTATTTAAATATATTTTATTCACCAGGAAAAGATATTGATAATTATTTTGATAATAATTGTTTACTTCCTTATGATTTTAAAAATAATATAAAAACAAATAAATATATGTATATTTCTGGTGCTTATTATATAATAAAAAAAAATATAGCTGTTAAATATTTATTAGATGAATCATTAATATGGGGAAAAGGTGAAGATGTTGAATACTCTAAAAGACTGCATTCAAATGGAGTTATAATTAAATGTAATCATTATTCAGAAGTTTATTTATTAAAACAAAAAGAAAGTGTTCATTGGGAAAAAGAAATAAACGAAGAGTATTTAAATAAATTTATTACTTATTATTCAAAATTAAATTAAACAAAATTAAATTAAACAAAATTAAAATATCGGCATTTGAAATGTGAAAAGGCGTGTAAGTATTCAAAAAAATATAAATTGAAAAAAAAATGTATATATTTATTTTTTGTAGTTCCGAGTGATTCAATATAACATGGAGACTGTCGCCGTCGTTCGTACGACGGGAGCAGCAGCAGCAAAAGTACCAGGAACAGGAACACAATCAGGAGAAAAAGAAATAATGACAAAAAAACAGCTTGGACTGTTTCAAAGAGACATGAATCAAGCACTAAGCAACAACCGCACTGATGAAATGCGCCAAATGGTGTACGGCAACTCCGCTTTGATTGCAACCACGCGCGAAAAGGGCATCATCACCATGACGTTGCGATTTGCAATTCAAGAGCGCGACGACGCTTTGATCGCATCATTGATTG
>Ga0268280_1001072_pt1 | contig 19347 bp, 15 predicted proteins | sample saktaG_9_FD_190139 | JGI IMG/M metagenome (GOLD analysis project Ga0268280, IMG submission 190139) | Saline water microbial communities from Sakinaw Lake, British Columbia, Canada - sak_2011_5_24_40m | ecosystem: Environmental > Aquatic > Non-marine Saline and Alkaline > Saline ... | reverse complement strand
GCCCTTAAATCGGTCGACTCCGTAATATTCATAGAAGCATTTTGTAGTGATGCTCATCTTATCCTTTATGACCCACCCGCCTATCTGTCCTCCTATGCCGTTTATCTGATAAAATTCGCTCTTATTTTTCGCGGCCGCGCCGGTGTCGGGAGAGATCTGCCATTGGTTATATCCGCACAGGCCGATCTCTACACGGTTGGTCAGATAATGGCTTAGAGAATATTCGATCGTCATGCTTTGACCCGGCGCGAGGTCCTGATCATATTTTTTGCTATTTAAATTATATGTACCGGTCACGATCAAAGCCGTAGTGCGGAGATCATTAAAATAATACGCTCCGAACGCCTGGAACTGCTGGCTCCAGAAACCCATCCCGACATTGGCGATGCGGTCTTCGGAATACGCGCCGGTCGGCGCCCAGAAACCGTAGTATAGTCCTAAGTCGTAACGTTTCCCGCGCCAATCGAGCATTACCGGCTGCACGAGCAAGTCGCCGAACCCGTATATGTCGCTCTTGACCTTCACAGTTCCATCTTTAGTCACCGTGCTGGAGTAGTCCCCTATCGTGACCGTGCCGGTCGCGTGCGCCTTAACCTCCGCCTCGATACTTACATACCCCAGAGACGGGGCTATCAGCATGCCGAAATCCGCGCCGAGCAGTTTCCATCCGGTCGACCATACGAGAAGCAACTGTTCCGTGGTGAACATCATGTTCGCGTTGATGTCGGCCGCCAGCCCCGCTGATAACATTACCGGTATCTCATGGCCGTACACATTTATATATTTTGTCCCGGATACGGAAGTGGAATAATTATTGATCTTGTTGCCGTTTGCGCTGGCCAGGTCGTTACTGTAATATATTGGGTCGTAATATAACGCGTAGACGCCTTTTGGAGGAAGAATGACATCGCGCATGCCCATCACGCCGGGGTAATAATGGCCTTGCGTTCCTGCATGGGCATATTGAGATATAAGAATGGCAGCTGCTGCTATAAAAATGACCTTTGATATTTTCATAAAGTTCTCCTTCAAAAATTTGCTCAAAAAAGTTTATACCCTATTCTTTTCAAACCACATGAATGCCGACAGGATCGCCAGGGCCACTATAGGAATGACCACCCAGGCCGAGACCCCAAAAGCTTCAGGAAGACCTATTGTGCCAAAATCTTTCCATGAGAGGACCGTCGATCTAAAAAAAGGATAAAGCGCCGCAAAAACTACCCCGCCCGTCAGCATCCCCAAAACCGCAAAAATGGCATGCCACCGGCCTTCCGCAACCGCGGCTCCGGACGTCCCTGGACAAAAACCCATAAACGGCAGACCAATACCGAACAGGACGCCCCCCAACAAAACTCCTCCCACATTCATAGACTTGTGGGCAAAAGTAATAAACCCGGCGTCCGATAAAATTCTGATCCCCACCATGCCCACCAAAACGGCGGCAAGCAGAAACTTTATTACCGCCGCATCTTTAATGAGCAGCGCATTGATTACTTTTTCAAAACGTAGGATATGAGCCTTCTGTAAAAGCACGCCAAAAAGGATGCCAGTGACCAGACCTAATAGTTGTGTCATGTTCACCGGGGCTTCCCCCCGTAAACGATGCGGGCGACGATAACAGCTGTAATGAAGAACGTAATAAAAAACGCAAATCCGCTCGCGGATAACTGCATCATGCCGCTAAGGCCATTGCCGCTAGGGCAGCCGTCCGCCAAACGTGTTCCTATTAAGGCTATTACAGCTCCCAGGAATGCCGCGAGGGCCCGCTTAGCAACCGAAGGCCCAAACCTATTCTTCCAAAGAACCGGTAAATTCTCTATTTTAAAGCTCTTGCCGGTTATAGAAGAGATACCCGCCCCGATCACGATGCCTATCACGATCATGAATTCCCAATCGATCTTTAATCCGAGTTTAGCGTAGTACGCGTTGGAATCTACATAGGCAGGAAAGATGGTCTTCAGAATAAAACCCGAGGCGCGGACATAAGTCGTTGATGCCCCAATATATTTCGTTGAGCCGAGCAAAGAAGATGTGACCACTGCTGCGGCCATCGCCAAAACACCGACAAGAGCTCCGGCAAAATACGGATTCCATGCATCATTTTTTGTTTTCAACAATACCCTCTTTGACGGCACTTACTTTGTTGCAAGAATCATCGCCGGATTTTACTTGTCGTCGTTATGGTCCTTGCCCATCTCTTTATTTAGGAAGAAACTTATCACTGTCCTTATGGCCACCATGGCTCCCAGAACGGCCAGTTCCTGAAGTGAAGGCCTTATCAGGGTGCGGACTATATCGGCGCCGATCATAAATTCCAGGCCCATTAAAAGATAGAAGCCTAAATGGTGCCTTATAACGTAGCGTTTAGCGAAAGAGTTCTCTCCTGAGAATCTTTTTAACTCCGCCAAACAGAGATCGATCGCGGATATAAGCGACCCCCAGATTATCACGATAACTCCGAAAGATCCTATGACCAGCGATATGATATTGATTATCTGCATCCTATCCTCCCATGGAGCATGTTCCGCCTCCAAGCTTTGTTTTATACAACTTCTTATTGTAGGGCAATTTCATGAGCAAGATGCCCATGAGGCAGTTATCGGTCAACCCGGCGTAAATAAGCCCGCAGCACACAAATATCGAAATTCCCAGAAACCACGGATTGATTATATTGGCCAATATTATCCCCGTCAATACCAGGCTGCCGGCAATTATCCTGACCTGGCGCTCCAGCGATATTCCTCCGACGCCCTTAATAACGGGAAGCTTTCGTTTCTGCCAATTAGTGATCCCGCCGTCTAAAACCCTTATCGACTGAATGCCGGCCTGTATGAGCATATCCGCTGCCATAGGGGATCTGTTGCCGGTGCGGCAAAGAACTATATAGGACTTCCCGGACCTGATCAACTCATCCATCCTCCCCATAAGCATGTCGATAGGCAGATTGATCGAATCATTAATATGCGTTTCGTTAAACTCCGCCGCGGATCTCACGTCGAGGTATTTGACATTCGGATCTTTGGCGGCCAAGATACGCGCATCCTCTGCCGAGATCATCTTCAATAATACGGCATCGCCCTTCTGATTAACGCGTACGATATTGTCTATATTAAACGGCTTCGGGATGATCTTAGAGCGCATGTTGGCCGCAAAATCAGACTTATTAGACCCCCTTAGAAAAGGATTGTCCGATTTTTCTCTGGCTATAGTTGAAGAATTTTTTTCATGATAATCATGCCCGGGATAAACGATAGTCCCGTCAGGAAACGTTTTTATTTTCTGCAGCGTGTCGAACATCGACTCCGGCGACCCGTTCTGAAAATCCGTTCTCCCTACGCTGCCGATCAAAAGCACGTCGCCGGTAAATAGCGCGCCGTTTGCCGATACGCTTATGGAGTCATCCGTATGCCCGGGAGTATAGACGATTTTTATCTTTTCATCGCCGATAATTATCTCGTCTCCATCCTTAAACCTGCGATCCGCTACTGCCGAGACGGTCTTCTCGTGCATGACCACCGCGGCGTTAAACTCTTTTTTCAGCACCATGGCCAAAGAAAAATGGTCCGCGTGAGTATGCGTATCGACGATAAATTTGAGCTGTAGCGCGTTCTTCTTAAGGTAATCGCAGTAAATGTCTTTAAGGCTTATATGCGGATCTATTATCAGGGCTTCTTTTTGTGAACTCAGAATATATGAATAGCAGCTGCCGGCTATAAACTGCTTAATCTTCAATGTTTTTGCCATAAATATCCCGCCTCCTATCTTGAGACCATCCCTCTTATCCGGTCAACGGCATTCTTTCTGATGCTTTCGTAAAAAAACTGGTAGTCGAAATTATGGTAATCGCCGTATCTGTCGTTAAGGACCGGCGTATCGCCGAGTTCGGGAAACGAAAATCCCACGACCGTGGGCTTGTCAATTATAAGGACCTCACCCGAAGCGTCCGCGCCGCAAACTGCCGGAATGAGCGATCGCGTTTCGGCGCGATCTTTCGAAGACGAAAGCGAGCCGGGGTTTAGCGAAGGTTCGACTTTCGGGCCATTTAGTTCCCATGAAAGCGGATTTGTCTGGATAAGGTGCCTGCCGCCCATCCTTTTATATGTCCCGCCTATCCATCCGATAAGGCCATCCGTAAAGATGCTGGGGTCGCCGTCTTTTGTATAGGTATTCCATCCTATGAGGACGCCGGTATCGGTCGCCGAGCGTGAAAGCGATATGCCGGGAATATCTTCTGGCGCAGTGCCTCCTATAAGATAAGCCGCTACCATGCGATCCATAAGTGGCGTGCCTATGATATGTTCCTGCAAAAGCCGCGAGCCATGTATGCTTCCCTGGCTATGGCCCGCGAGTATAAAAGGCCGGCCTTGATTGTAGTTTTTAATATAATAGAGGAATGCGCGCTCTACGTCGCGATAAGCCAGATCGATAGCCTTTATTCCAGAATCGGTTTTGTCGTCGAAAAAAGCGTAGAATGCCGCTTCGCGGTAACGCGGCGCGTAGATCTTAGCGGCTGAATTGAACGCGCTGGCGCAGAACAGAATATTGTCCAGATCTTTTACAGCTGCCGGGTCATCTATGGAGATATTCCAGTTATTGACCGCGGTCGCGGCTGTGGTCGGGTGTATAAAGAATACGTCGGCGGGAGCGCTCGCCTGCGATTCGGGATATTTTGTATTGATAGGAGCAAAATCCGCGTTATCCGCTTTATCCGGCAACGCCGCCCATGCGTCTACCAGGGAGTAATCCGGCTGCGGCGACAAAACCTGAGTCTCGAATGTCGAGGAGGGCTTTGCCCGATCGATCTTTGCCCTCGCCTCACCCGATAGATTTGCGCCTGTTACTATCGCCTCCGCGTGCGCGAGCGGAATAGCTCCGGATAAACATGCGATCGCGCAAAATATGGCTATGGCGATTCTTTTATTATCCAAACGCCTCCCCTTGTCTTCAAGGCTTTAATTACATATGTTAAGATATAATTATACCAAAAGTCAGGTTAAAAGGTGCAGATATTTTTCACTTTAGGGTGGTACAGCACAAGGTGGGCCGCCAAGATTTTAAGCGCAGAGCATTTCTTTCGGCACTCTGTAATAATCGTGCAGGTTTTCAAATCGTTGGCTCGGTCGAAAAGCAAGATGGGCATTTATGATGATAGCTATTGAATTTTCCGTACCTTCTACGATAGCCTTAATGAGATCGTCCGCCCCGATACCGGTCAGATCAAAGTGCGTGCTGGTAAGCCAGCGTAATGCTCTGTATATAGGAGAGCTGGCGTCGAGCTCCGTAATACCCCTAACGAGAAGCAGTGTCGCATATGCGGTATCCCGCAAACCCTCCCTATAAAGGTCGTTTGAAGGGCTTTTAAACTCTCGCAGCGTTTCTATGTCTACGGGTATGAATCTGATCCCCTTATTTTGCAATAATTTAAGTTGCCGGGGCAATTCATCTTTTTCCGAGCTACGGGGATCGTAAGGAACAAGGGCCACGGCCCTATCCTTCAAACCATTTACATCTACAAAATCTATTACATCTTTAACAAAGCCATTAAGGTCATTTTTGAATATTCTTCGATGATTAAACGCGTACCAGTATTTAACCTCATCCCGGGCCGCTTCACCGGAATCACAGAAGATCTCCGGCGTAAGTATCCAGTCCCTGTTTTTTTCAAGCATCCGCTGGGCCAGCATTTTTATCGCGATCTTTCCCGCTTCTTCCTGTTCGCCTAATTCAGTATGGCTTTCCGGGCCGGCGGATGCGGTTCTTTTATATCTATACTCATCGGATTTTTCCGCCACCCATCCCTCCAGCCATTTCAGGAACCCGGGATCGCGCTCGTACTCCTTACGCAGATATGTTAAAAATGGATTAAGACGTGAAGCTGAAGGAGAGCAGTCCGGGCACGACTCCGAAGGATTCAGCTCTTCCATCTTCTTCGTCATGTTTACAGATCTCCATACTGACTTAAAGTGCTGCTGGGCTAAATTACCTATTGCAAACTTAGGCTCCGCCGCCACATAGGTGCAGGGATAGAGCATACCATCCGAACCCAAAGTTATCCTGAACTGGTGAATGTAACACTTTTGCCGATCTATATTATGGGTCATCTGCTCAATTTCATCAATGAAGACTATCTGCATATCGGGATACTTCCGGCTAAGCCGGGCGACGGTCGCCTTCGCTCTTATAACATCTATCTCCGTCAATAAAGCTTCCGCGTCGTCGATCGGTCTCCTGTAACGGATAGAATCGACCCCCAGCTCATGCGCCAGCGCCGCGAAAGATTCTATTTCGGAAATATTTTCCGGCACGACCACAAAGGCCAGACAAATAGACAGCTGTGACCCGGATTCTTTCTTAAGCTTTACAAGCTCTTTGACATTCTCGATTATCGTAGCGAAGTTCCGCTTGTCCGACTGCGTTATTGCGGACCATGTTTCTTTTGTTGACGCGTTAACGCTTATCCATATATCCTCCCCGTTAACGATCGCCGTCCTGACTTGTTCGTTCAGCAATACTCCGTTTGTAATTAGCCCCAGCTTAAAACCTTTGCCGATAGCGTAATTAAATACCTCCGCGGAATACGCGTTTACCAGCGTCTCCCCGTTTATTTCGGCGAAGAAGATCCTGTCCACCCTGTCGGCCGGATCTGTCGCGCGGCTGTTTATTTCGGTCAACTGATCGATCAATCCTATAAGCGTCTCTTTGGACAGATTAGCCGGACGCTTCGGGCTTTTCAATTCAGTAAATTTATGACAAAACCCGCAATTTAAATTACATCGGTTTGTTGTGTGAATTTGTACTGTGCCCGGCATAAAAAATTCGCCCTTTACAAATCGCTTCACGCGGGCAAAATCTTCAAACAGAAGATCGGTCTCATCTCTGAACGGCGGAACGCTTTTCTTTAAAAAATCCACCAGTTCGGCTTCCCGCTTTTTCCGGCTTAGCGGATCGTCGGAATGTATCCGTATCTCGATTGCATCTTCGTCCGGCATCTTTTCCGGATCTACTTTAACCTCGATTTGATAATCGCTCGGTAAAACACTGCCGGCGAGCGCGCCCGTAAATCTCGCTAAATAAACAAAATGGTTTGGCGCTAAAAGGCGAAGTGGCCGGATCTGGAGCTCTACATCCTGACCCTGGAAACTGAAACAAGAAGGTCCGACTTTCCCTGCGATGGTTTCGAAATTGCTTGAGGTATGAAATGCGGTGACATCGGATTGCCACATGGCCAATGTCGCCATCATGGCCGCCATCTGTACGGTATTCAGCCTTGCGGATTCCGGGCTGATTATATTGATGTCATTTATTAGCGGCGTGCCGAGAGTATCAAATTGAGGCGTGCATTCTATTGATTCAGCAATAGCGGTATTGCATATTGCTATCATTAATAAACAAAGCAATACACCTATGAAGCATTTTGATATTTTATTAGCCATAGATACTACCTTTGTTTACATCTAACACTCTTGCATTATAGCAACAACTTGACGATGTTTTCAACCATTATTTTCTATACAAACATGATATAATACTAGATGTAAGGCGATTATAAAACCTTGAGGGTAAGGTATGATAGATTCAATGGTAAAGAATGTCCTGCAGGGCGGCACGATCCGAGACATCTTAGAGGCTATCACTAAAAAGTACGGGAATAAGACCGCCCTCAGGATAAAGAACGAAGACGGCTCTTTCAGGGAAATATCGTTTATAAAACTTGGCCGCAGGGTCGTCAGCATATCTTCGGTCCTGATCAATCTTGACGTAAAAAGAGGCGACAGGGTCGCTATACTATCCGAGAACAGGCCCGAATGGGCGGCCGCCTACTTCGGTATCATATCCTCCGCCGCCGTTATCCTGCCGATAGATGTAAAATTATCCGATCCGGAGATCCAGTTCATACTAAGCGATAGTCAGGCGAAATGCATCTTTGTCAGTGAAAAGTATTTGCCGGCGATAGATCGCCTGCGCAATGTCCTGCCAGATCTTAAAAATATAATCCTGCTCGATAAGAGCCCGCGCCATGACATCATACAGCTTAATAAATTAAGACCACATCGCGGCAAGGAGCGTGACCGGTATATTTATCCGGAAGATACCGCCATCATCGTATACACTTCCGGCACTACCGGCGTAGCCAAAGGCGTCGAGATAAGTTATAAGAATCTGCTCTTCCAGGTGCGCGAATTCAGCCAGATCATACGCTGCACCCCGAAAGAAAAGCTACTATCCCTCCTGCCTCTTAACCACATGCTCGAGATCACCGGCGGCCTCATAGCGCCCCTTTACGCCGGATCGTGTGTCACATATTGCGACACTTTAAAGACAAATCTGCTGTTGCCGCTTATGAAAGAGGTCGGGACTACTGCCATTATCTGCGTTCCGCTGGTATTGAAACTTATTCATACTAATATAATGAAGAAGGTCTCAAAGCTTTCTCCGGCCAGACAAAGAGCGTTTGCGGCGCTACTGGCCTTATCGAAATCTTTGCTCAAATTAAATATAAGAGCCGGAAGATCCATGTTTGGTCCTATCCATAAAGAGTTCGGAGGCAAGCTGCGCATTTTTATAAGCGGAGGCGCGCCGCTAGATAAAGATATCGAGATAGACTTAAGCGCTATGGGCTTCAGGGTCCTTCAGGGTTATGGCCTCACCGAAACCGGCCCTGTGATATCGGTAAATACTTTTACGGCGAACAGGCCCGGCTCCGTTGGTAAACCTCTGCCGGGCGTCGAGGTGAAGATATTGAAGGAAAAAAACGGCGATACTGAGGGCGAGATCCTCACGCGCGGGCCGCACGTCATGAAGGGCTATTTCAGGAATCCGGAAAAGACGGCTGAAGTCATAATGGGGGGCTGGTTCTATACCGGAGACCTGGGCTACCTCGACAGAGACGGATTTTTATATATAACCGGCAGGAAGAAGAATATGATAGTCCTTGGCGGCGGGAAAAAGGTATTTCCCGAGGAGGTGGAAGAGGTGATCGGGAGAAGCCCCTACATACAGGAGATATGCGTTTTTGCCAGAAAAGCCGATCGGGGTATGCGCAAAGGCCACGAAGAGGTCTACGCGATAATCGTGCCTAATATGGAGCTCTTCGGGCAAAACAATATAACCGAAAAAGAGAAGATCTCCGAGAAGATAGCCTCAGAGATCTCTGGGTTAAGCAAGTCCCTGTCCGCGCACAAGCGGATAATGAATTTCAATCTCTACTACGATGACCTTCCTAAAACCGTCACGAAAAAGATACTGCGGAACGCCGTGGCCAGGATAGCCGACTCCCTAAGCATATAAGCACACATGCGCATTGGACTCATGGGCGGACTCACTAAGGTGGCTCATGGGGACGTGTCGCTTTGGGACACTCCATCCAAGCTGTGTGCCCCTTTTTGAAACGACCCCCTTTATTATTTTTGTTTTATCCAGCCCGGAGTATATTTATCATACTTTCTTTTAAGTTTATCGGGCAGATCCGCGTAGTTCCCGATAACCTTCCGGCATTTAGGCGAGCCGCATTTGCACTCGAGCTTCCAGTTATCTGCGGTTATCACCGAATAATCGAACGTGATCTGTTCGCCTTTCTTTATGTCGCGCATAGCCGTCAGAAACACATCCTTTACTATTCCGGCATTCGGATCGCATGAATGATTTGTGCGAACGCCGGGCTCTCTGGCTATTATATACTCATCGACATCTACATTGAAAAGGTGGTCCCATACTTCTCTGGGAATGCCCTCCATGTCCTCTATTTTGATCCTCGGCCCCTTGAATTCGAGTATGACCTCGTCTTTTAAAATATCCCTCGAGGCAAATATCCCCGTCCCGGTGGCCGGCGTTTCTTTGACACAAATAGGTTCTTTCATGATCAAACATTCTCCTATGATCTAAAAACTGTACTTCGCGTTGACGTAGCCGTAATGGCCGTAGAAGTCTTCTTTAAGTTCGAAGTCGTAGTTGGTGGCCAGTTCCCAGTTGTTTTTCGTGAACATAGTTACCTTAGCCCCAAAATCCCAACTCGATTGGGCCGGAGTAAATCCATTAGTGGCGAATGACCCGCCGCCTCCGCTAAAATTAGAGGTCGTAGCCTGAGCATCCCCTATCCAGTCGTAGAGCCACTTGAATCTCAGCTCAGGAACGAACTGGCCGTATTTGGTATTAAAAGGATAATCGAACTTTACCCCGAAGCCCGTCTGGGCAAGGTCGTAATTCTGCGCTTTTACCGTGAGATTCATCGCGTTCGCGCCGGTCTCGGTGTATTTATCCAGGTATAGATGCTCGTATTGGAATGACGCTATAGGAGTAATATTAAGATCGGACTTTAGTTTCAGGTCTTTTCTGCAGTTAAGCGTGTAACCGCCTTCCACATATACCTGATACTGCTGGCCATTATAATCCGCCGAGGCTGTGCGGTTTATGGCGCCTACTGCGACTTGGCGCGATGCATCGTATGTGTTAAGGGCAAATGCGCCTGAGAGGTCTATATAATATGCGTCTTTTGCGTATTCGCCATATATCGTCCACTGGTAGGAATTGATATCGTTACGATTAGAGTTGTCTTTACCTCTTACGTAGTCCTGCGCGAAGCCGAAGCAAGTGCCGACCCTTATGTCGCTTATTGCAGGAATGTCAAAACCTAAGGCTGTGCCCCAAATATTGGCGTTATAGCCCTGTGACAGCTGTCTGGGATCCTGATGTAAGTAGCTTCCGAAAGCTTGCGCCCAAACATCTACGCCCTTTAGCATATCATCGCCTGAGGATACGCCGGTTGAGCCGCTCCTTAAAGCCGCCTGATGGCCGAGTATGGCTTCAGTCAATTGGTCCAGCGTAGACTGGATTACCTGTAAGGCTGCGCCATCTGCGTCGGGCTCCATGGAATTTAATGCGCTATTCACCTGGGCAGGACTTAAGCTACTTAAGGCATTCAAGACCGTCTCCATATCGTTTGATGGACTAGTAATATTATCAATGACATTACCAACATTGGCGGTATTGGAATTTGTCGTGGCTCCGGCAAAACTGTTGCTACCGGAGCGGACGGCGGTATAGACTAAGTTCCCGCTGGATTTCGAGCCGGCAAATGTAACATACGGGTTGCTTGACGTTACGGTGCCTGGCACATTATTCACCGCCACGCCTCCGCTGGTATCGATAACTGTAAGCGTAGCGCCACTCGGTATATACCCACCCACGTTAACATACACCGCACTGTTGGCAGCGGTAATGGCCGCTCCGCCGGTGGTCTTTACGGAGCCGTAAGCGCTGGAGGAGTTTGCGGTAAACATTAATGTCGACGCTGTAGTAGCGCCCTGCGTATAGGTACCGGCTCCAAGATCGAGGCCGGTCGTCCCTACATTCAATGTGCCGCCATCTATCGCAACATTACTGGAAGCTAAGGCTTTGGCGCTGCTGGCCGTTAACGTGCCGCCGGTAATAGATGTATTGCCGGTGTATAAGTTAGTGCCCGATAGAGTCAGTGTGCCTGTACCTGCTTTGGTCAAGCCGCCAGAATTGGTGGCAGCCAACGCGCTTGCGAACGTCACGTCATTGCCATTTGTGTTTATCTTCATAGCGCTTGTACTATTCTTGATCAAGCTGGAGATATCCTGCGTGTTCGTGCCGCCGTATTGGAACGTGCCGCCCGTGAAGTCGATCTCGCTCGTAATGAGAGTGCCACCTGAGCTGCCGCTGCCGAATTGAAGCGTTCCGTTCTTGATCGTCGTTTTTCCGGTATACCAGAGAGTGTCGCCGTACAATATCTGCGTGCCGGCGCCGTCCTTTGTAATGGAGAGCGTTTTGACGTGACTATTATTATCCTGGTCGCGCAGAAATCCGTTCCAACTATAAGACTGGCCGCCGGCAGTATTAATAGTCAAAGTGCATGCCGTACCCGCGTCCCCTCCTCCCCACTGCACGTTCTGTATTACAGCGGCATTGCTATCGGTGCTGGAAATACCCGCTACCGTCTGGTCATTGCCCCTCATTTGAAAGCGCCCGTCACCCGTACCGGGAGAAGTAGTGATCCAGCTGATCACCGAAGTAGCGCCGAATTGGTTGGTCTGCGTCATGTCGAGGAATGGCGAATAACTATTGTCCATGGTCACATTTCCAGCGATAGCTACAGCACCGCCCGTTTTACTGAGCGTTAAGCGCTGTTTTTCAAGGCTAGTGGCTCCCAGAATCGTAGTGCCAGCGTATGTGTTCGATGCTGCGCCGGAGAGCGTTACAGAAGCACCGTTGCCCAACGTAAGACCACCTGAGCCCGATATTACGCCGCTAAGCGTCGCATTGCCGTTAACTGCGGCGGCGGACGTCGTTATCGTCAACGTTTTTCCTCCGTTGTCAATACTGCCTCCGACTGTAAGCGTAGTCGTATTGGCTCCGTTATTCGAAACCGTCCAGGTTTGATTCTGATAAAGTTTCACCGGAGCGCTGATGGTATAAATACGATTGTTGGCATCCGGAGTTTGAGCGGTTATTCCATCAGTGCCAGCTACAGCACCGCCAATGCCAAATATCCCGCCGCCTGAAGCAGTAATTGTAAAATCAGCGGCGCGATTAAAGGTAACGTATGCATTTTGGTATAAGGCGTTAGTTATGTTGGATATACTGCCACCCGTACCATATACAACCGTATCGGCCGGAGCGCTGGGTTTCACACCACCTACCCAGTTAGTAGCCGTTTCCGCGTCGTTATTTGTAGCCCCACTCCACACATACTCTGCCGCGAACGCGGGAGCGGAAAATAAAAACACCACCGATATTGCAACTATCACGCAAATCAATTTTTTCATAATATCTCTCCTTTTTTGCCATTAACCGTTAAAAGAGTATATCATCACATTGCTTCAGGGGCAAATATACTTACCTAAAAAATGGCGGTGTGTTCTCGACTTCGTTCGAACACATTTTAGGTCTACCGCCGTCATTGCGAGCCCCGAAGGGGCGAAGCAATCCCAAAAGTAGTTTACCCGAGGCTCGGCCCGGCCGCAGCCCCCCCACCACCTCGGGCCTCGCGGCCGGGCGTGTCCTCGCCATACAATCTGCTGCACAAATGTCTGTAAGCCGCTACAGCCTGCCCTGTACCTGAGGAGCAAAGCGACGAATGGTACAGGGGCTCGTCCACTTCCCGCCTGCGCCAAGCTGAAATGACCTCGTGGACGGCGGGCTGCCGAGCCCTCACCGCGACCGACTCAATACCAAAAGGCAATTTTGCCCGCGCCCAAAATTGCCTTTTGGCCTACACGGGACAAAAAAGAATCGTCGCGACAGCAAGCTGATTTTGGTTGTTATTATACTCCAGTTTTTCCAAAGATTACACATTTTTTGCACCAACACTGATGCAGTCTGATATCTTCTTATTTCTTGTGAGACTTTGTGCCAAACGATAGGTATTAGCCCATTTAAAATGGCTAAGGTAGGATTGGAGACAGGCCCTTCTATTGTCATTGCGAAGCCGCGATAGCGGCTGAAGCAATCTCGCTTTAAAGATAGATTGCCGCGTCGCCCCAGAGGGGCTCCTCGCAATGACGACTCTTTCGTCGTTGCGCTCAAAATAGCGCAGGCGCGATCTGAGGTTATTTATCACCCTGCGCCTTACGAGGATATAGTCGCGCCTTGTGATATAGCCGAGGAAGTCTATCCCGTTTGAGATGGGTTGGAGTTTCCTTCTCTTCGGGTGAAGCCCAAGCGAGAGCTTTTCGGCCAAGAATCCTTCGATATCCTGCCGCCATTTCATCAGAATGTCTAAATTATCGCTCAACAGAACGAGATCATCCACATAGCGAATATAGTATTTCGCCTTTAGGGAGTGCTTCACGAACTGGTCAAGTTCGTTCATATAGACGTTTGCGAAAAACTGGCTTGTGAGATTACCGATGGGAAGGCCTCTTAGATTGCTCTTACCGAAAAGGCTTTTATTAGGCGGGATTTTATTTATAACATTATCCCTATCTCTTAAGATAAAGGATTCAGTAGGGTCGTGGAATAATACTTTTTCGGTAAGCCAGAGGATATCCTTATTTGAGATCTTCTTTTTCATAAAACCAAACAGGATATTTTTATTGATCGAGGTAAAAAAATCCTTTACATCAAGCTGGAGATAATGCGCCCTTGCGCGGCCGTTTTTTGAGACTTTTCTTAAAAAACTTTGTAGCCTCATCACGGCGGCGTGGGTGCCTTTATCTTTACGGCAGGCGTAGGAATCGTGGATAAAGATAGGTTCGTAGATACGCTCGAGATAATCTACTAAGACGTGATGGACGACCCTGTCTCTAAAGTCGGCCGCGAAGATTTCCCGTAGTTTCGGTTTTCGGGAGGCGAAGAGAATAGAGCGTGAAGGGCGGTAGGTTCTGGTTTTAAGCTCTCGTTCGAGTTTTAGTATATTTTCTTCGGCGTTTATCTCGAAACGAAGCGCGTTTATGGTGTTGCGCTTATTGCGCCTGCAGGCGAGATAACATCTGTAGATATTGCCAAAGGAGAATACTTCCATCATTGATTCTTCTGTAACCGCGAAAAAGGAATACGAAGGGCGGCATTGCACTGGCCGCCGCGCACCGCACGCACATAGTTCGTGTTCGTCTTATCATTGTTGTTCACGTTGCCATTGTTGAAATTGACGTTCCACGCGTTGTCGGGATTGTCAGCGTTAGTAGTGCTGGACCAGTAGTTGTCGGACTGGGTCCAGCGTTTTTGTTCATTCACTTAATCGCCCCTTAAACAGAAGCCAGCGAAACCCGATCCTTTATTATAAAGGTACGGATTTCTGCATTCTCATGCCCATACAGGCGGAATGAACGCCCAGTGGCGATATGTACGCTCCTCAAACCATGCTACAGGTCAAGGATTCTGACTCTTAAGCCACCCTTCGCACTGCCGCGCCACGTCGATGGTTAATCGCGCGGCAAACTCATAGCTTTTTAAAGAACGAAACGCTTTTATCTCTTTACAGATCCTGATAAGAATTTTGAGCTCTTCTATGTTCTCCAGAGCCTCTTCAAGCGTAGCTTTTCTTACGCTCTTTAAATTGGCTTTGGCGATGAGGACGACTATGCTCCTTGATAAATTCCTCAAGTCTTTTCCGGCAGTATACTTATGATACCTCGAGAAACCCATAACGATAGTCTCGATGTAAATGGTCAGATCGAGAGCTTTCTTGTATATGGGCAGGTTTTCGTAGAGTGATGACATATCAGCGCGTCATAGCTTTTTGAGATTGCTTCGGCCGCTTCGCGGCCTCGCAATGACAAAACAAAAGGTCAAAAAATCAATCATGGTTCGACACGGCCTCGCCTTGGCTCGGCCTTGCTCACCATTTACTGGCCGCCGCGCACCGCACGCACATAGGTCGTGCCCGACTTACCACCGCCGTACACGGAGCCATAGATGAAATCGACGAGCCACGCGAGGACGGGAACGTCAGCGAAAGTAGTGCTGGACCAGTAGACGTCGGACTGGGTGTTTGGAAAAGCTGTAGCGTTTATAGCGGGGCTGAATGTACTGTAGTCTATGATGCTCTCAAGCTCTGCTATGCTTGGCAGGCGCCAGTCGGTATAGCCTCCAAAGGCCGAAGAGTTTATCGTCGTAAGCCAGGCTCCTGGAGTTGTTGAGTCGGTTGCGGCGTACCAGTCAAGATCGGCGAGCCCGCTATTACAGCCGAGACCTGCGCCATCTGCGGCCCAGACAAGGCCTGTCTCGAGATCGGTAGCGATTACACCATTAGAGGCGAAAGCATCACCGCCATTAGAGGATAGAGTATTATTGGTAAGTGACGTTGTCAGGGTGGTGCCGCTGGCTGAGACAAGGTTAATGCTATAACCGGTATTATCGGTGATGGTGTTACTGGTGATGGCCGCGGTCAGGTTGCCAGCGGCAGGCCAAAGCCGAATACCATCGCCGGTGTTGGATGTGATGATGTTATGAGAGATGGTCGCGTTATTCGCGCTCGCAGAATAGATTGCCGCGGTAGTGGCGCCTGTAACTTGAAGGCCCATGACTGTATTATTATCGCCGAGAGTTACGCCGTAGGCTCCTGCCGGATTTATTACGGGATAGGATCCGCTTACTGACAAGCCTGGAAAACCGCCATTATAGCCGGAGCCCCATAAAACGGCGTTGTTTGCCAGACTAAGATCAACGGCTTCGCCGTAAGTGCCGGAGCCTTGTTTCACATAGACCCACTTATCACCCACGACACCATCCACGCCGGTCTGAACGGTTTTGTAGGGATGCTCAAGGGTACCATCTGAGGTTCCCGTATAGGAGTTATCCACATATGTAAGGTCGTGGACTTTTTGATCGGTCGTGGGGTCCTGCGGGTCGATCACGACGTTTATATCGCGGACAATCCTATCTACCATACGCTCCCTTAAGCGGCGGACGCCTTTCTTGTAGCCAAAGTATTTGCCAAGATCTGTGAGCGGGTTTTTGACCTTGAAGACATTCATTGTATCAAGTGGCACCGACATGAAGGTTTCAACGAAGTACTGGGTGCCGCTATAGTTATCGTGTTTAACTTCCACGTTTACGGTGAGGCCTTTTATGGGCCTTATCTCTATGCGCCCCTTTATGCCATTAACTCCCTTACCTTCGTCAGGAAAGTAATTATAGCCGCCTATTAAAGCTCTCGTCTCTACATAGTCGGAAAGGTACGGTATGAGTATTCCGCCTTCATAGTCAAGCCCCGGCAGGGGTTCTTCATACGGAGTTACAAGCGCCAGACTTCTTGATCTAAAGCCATAATACGCCTGGTCATTCAGGTATTTTTTGCCGGATATGGGAAAGTAGAAGTTACTTCTCAAGTCCACCCACTCGGAGAGGCTTTCCAGTCCGAACGCCAGCTGGTCGTGCCTTACCTTGTTCTCGGTGTACCTGGTATCGTAGAAGAAGTTCGTGCCTAAGATGAGCTTTTCGTCAAATAGAAGGGTTCTTGCGCCTGTGCCTATATTCTGTTCGTTGGAACCGTTAGTGCCCATGACGGCCTTCACGTCCGCGAAGATCATGCTGTCGGGAGTGCCTAAGAGTGGGACCAAGTTATCGAAGTAGATTAAGGGCTTGTTTGATCCGGCTATCACGCCGGGCATTACCTGGGCGGGCCATTCTTCGGGGGCTTCGAGGAACCAGAAGTCTTTGGTTTCGGTGGAGGTGATTGTCGCAGCTGCGACTTCGGTTGTTTTAGGGACGGGCTGCTTAAGCGGAGCTTGTGATGCTACCGGAGGAACTTGCGATACTGATAGGTTTACTTCTTTGGATACTTTATCGCAAACCTCATTTAACTTTTTAGCAAGGTGCGGATTGGATTTTTCAACTACCGCGACTGAATCTTTTATAACCTGTATATCGTCTTTGGTGATTTCACCGGCAAAAGACTCGAGGGCGAAAAATAGAATGATTGCGGATAACCCTGCCAAGGTAATACACGATACTCTTAATACCCTCATATCTTCCACCTTTCTGGTTAACATCTTATAGACCTTTTGATAAACCTTGATGCTACTTAAACTTACGATCTGATTAGGGTAAGTATACCCCCCCCCCGATAGGGTTTGTCAATGAGGCTATGTCACAAAAGCGGGATTGCTTCGCTTCGCTCGCAATGACGACTCGATACGTCATTGCGAGGAAGCTATAGTATGCTCATTGGCTGACGAAGCAATCTCGCTTTTAAAGGGATTGCTTCGTCGGGCTTCGCCCTCCTCGCAATGACGGAAGGAGCGAAAGTGCTTGACAATAATATTCAACGCGGTATACTCAGTCTGCGTCTTGAATAAGATGCTATCCTCCCGCTTGAATCTTTAAAAAGATTCAGGCGGGATTTTTTGTCCTTCGGCAGGCTCAGGATAAAAATCCTGAGTATTTGTTGAAGGATTTTTGTTTTTACACTACATTACAAAAGGAGGGGCTAATGAAACAGATTTCAGATATTACAGATTATGGGGTCCTGCTAAAGGAGATTAAAGAGCGAATTCACAGGGCGCAATACGAGGCTTTAAAAGCCGTTAATAAAGAGTTAATAGCCCTTTATTGGGATATAGGCTCTCTTATTATAGGACGACAGAAGAAGCATGGCTGGGGTAAATCTATCGTCGAGAATCTTGCCGGAGATCTGCAAAAAGAATTCCCCGGAATGCACGGTTTTTCATCCAGAAATATCTGGTATATGCGCACCTTTTTTATGATTTATAACAAAAATGCAAAACTGCAACCAATGGTTGCAGAAATAGGATGGGCGCATAATGTCGTCATTATGGAAAGATGCAAAGACGCTTTGGAGCGCGAATTTTATATCCGCATGACCCGGAAATTCGGCTGGACGAAAAACGTTTTGATCCACCACATAGACAACAAAACATATGAAAAAACGCTTCTAAATCAGACCAGTTTTGATAAAACTTTGCCACTTAAAATACGCAACCAGGCAAAACTGGCGGTTAAAGATGAATACACCTTTGACTTCTTGGAACTGGCCGAAGATCATAGCGAGCTTGAATTGGAGCGAGGCTTGATCGGGAAGATAAACCGCTTCCTGATTGAAATGGGCGGGGTATTCGCATTTATGGGTAATCAATTCCGCATTGAAATAGAGGGAAATGAATTTTTCATAGATATTCTTTTGTATCACCGTCATTTAAAATGTCTAGTAGCAATTGAGCTCAAGGTAGGAAAATTCATTCCGGAATATGCCGGTAAGATGCAGTTTTATCTTGCAACGTTGGATGATTTGGTGAAAATACGCGGTGAAAACCCATCCATAGGCATCATACTTTGTCAGGATAAAAATAGAACCATTGTTGAATATACGCTACGTGATACAAGAAGGCCGATTGGTGTAGCAACTTACAGATCAACGACAAAGCTACCCAGAGATTTGCAGAAGGAGCTGCCATCGCCCGAGCAGATTTCCGAATTGCTTAGGGAAAAATAGCAACCAAAATCAGCTTGCTGTCATGATGATTATTTTTTGTCCCATGCTGACCTTTTGGCATAGAGTCATTTGCGGCGATGGCCCCCGACTTCGCTCGGGGAAGGCTCGGCGGCCCGCCATCCACGAGATCATTTTGGCATGGCGCAGGCGGGAAGTGGACGAGCCCCTGTATCATTCGTCGCTTTGCTCCTCAGATACAGGGCAGGCTGTAGCGGCTTACAAACATTTGTGCAGCAGATTGTATGGCGAGGACACGCCCGGCCGCGAGGCCCGAGGTGGGGGCGGCCTGCGGCCGGGCCGAGCCTCGGGTAAACTACTTTTGGGATTGCTTCGCCCCTTCGGGGCTCGCAATGACGGCGGTAGACCTAAAATGTGTTCGAACGAAGTCGAGAACACACCGCCATGTTTGATAGGGGGCGCTTGATAGGTAATGT
>Ga0268280_1001071_pt1 | contig 19372 bp, 22 predicted proteins | sample saktaG_9_FD_190139 | JGI IMG/M metagenome (GOLD analysis project Ga0268280, IMG submission 190139) | Saline water microbial communities from Sakinaw Lake, British Columbia, Canada - sak_2011_5_24_40m | ecosystem: Environmental > Aquatic > Non-marine Saline and Alkaline > Saline ... | reverse complement strand
TTAAAGCATTAATTCCTTGTCCTAAAGAATTTTGTTCATCCATGATTTATTAAAAATGTTCAAGTTTTTTTATTAATTCCTGGGCTAATTGTCTATAGGCTCTTGCTCCTTCAGAATTAGGATTATACTGAAGAATAGATTGTCCAAAACTTGGAGCTTCGGCTAAACTGACATTTCTAGGAATTATCGTATCAAAAACATATCCTGGAAAATTCCTTCTAATATGTTTAAGAACCATTCTATCTAATCTATTCCTTTTGTCATATAAAGTCAAAACAGCACCCAATATTTTTAAATCTTTTTCTAAATTTCTTCTTATTAAGTCAATTGTTGTAATAAGCTGAGATAATCCTTCTAAAGCATAATATTCTGTCTGTAATGGGATTAAAACCTGATCAGCTGCAACTAAGCCATTTATTGTCAACACGCCTAATGAAGGAGGTAAATCTATTAAAATATAGTCATAATATTCTTTAATTGAAGAAAGTATTTGATATAATCTGAATTCCTTGTTCGCAAAACGACTTAATTCCACTTGAGCGCCAATCAAATCTGGTGAAGCAGGAAGAATATTCAAACCAAAAATTGATGTCTTATAAATTGTTTCTTTTGGAGAATAATCAGAAATCAAATTATTATAAACTGTTTTTTTTAATTTTTTATAATCAAAACCTAAACCGGAAGTGGCATTAGCTTGAGCATCAAAATCAACTATTAATGTTTTTTTTCCAAAGGCAGCTAAATAAGCCCCCAAATTTATGCAGGTCGTGGTTTTGGAAACGCCGCCCTTCTGATTGCAAATTGCAATAATTTCTGTCATTAATATTATTATATCAAAGTTGCGCTATTAAATAAACTTTTATCCTTGAATTTTATAGATAAAATACTGTATACTGATTTTATGCCTGGGTGGCGGAATCGGAATACGCGGTAGTCTCAAAAACTACTGGTCGCAAGGCCTTGAGAGTTCGAGTCTCTCCCCAGGCACATTAAAAATAATTAAATAATTATGCATCCCATTTTATTTAAAATCGGTAATATTTCAGTAGAATCCTATTGGGTCTTTATGATTTTAGGATTTATTATAGGAGGAATTGTTGTTTATTTAGAAACAAAAAACAAAGATTTAAATCCGCATAGAGCCAGAAATTTAATCCTTATTACAATTATCAGCGCACTTATTGGCTCTCGGCTTGGTTATGTTTTTTTAAATTTCAGTTCTTACCAAAATAATTTAATTAGGATTCTCCAATTCTGGAAAGGAGGATTTAGTTGGCAAGGAGGATTTATTGCAGCTTTTTTAATAACTTTCTTCTTAGTATTAAAAAATAATAAAGAAAATTTGGGAAAGTGGTGCGATTCTTATATTCTGGGAATTCTTATTGGACATTCCATTGGTAGAATTGGCTGTTTTCTAAATGGATGTTGCTATGGCATTACCACAAATGTTCCTTGGGCAATAAAGAATCCAATCCTCGGAGATAATTTACTACGACACCCAACACAACTCTATGAATCTCTAAGTTATCTTTTGATATTCTTTTTTCTTATTCATTATTCACAAAAAATAAAATTAAAAAACGGCTCCTTGTTTTTTATAGGAACCGCACTACATTCTTTAGCAAGATTTGTAATAGAATATTTTCGCTATAACGAAGATTCCATTTATCAAGGCAAAATGTGGTTTACCACATTAAGTTATTCCCAATTAACTGCTCTGATTATCATTGCTATGAGTCTCTTTATTCTCTTTAAAATTAACTATAAAAAGCAAAAAGAAATAAATAACTTTTATAATAATTAATAACTAAGAAGAATTCCAACTAAAAAATGGGACAAACAAGGAGCAATCAGGCTCCTTGTTTTTTGAAAAGACAGACCCCAAAGTAAACCAACTGAAAATACCTTTAATAATGAAATGGGTGTCATCCATCCTGGATAAAAACGAACGGTAATGTGCCATAAAGAAAAAAGGCAAGAAGCAAAAATCAACCCTAAAAAATTACCATATACTTTTTCTAAATTCTTCTGAAGATATCCTCTGAAAAAGACCTCCTGGGAAAAAGCTAAAAAAGCCCAATAAATTATTCCTAGGCCCAAATTATTAAAACTAGCTAATTGTTCGCCGTAGAAGAAATATTGATTTAAAACCACTATTATTAAGCCAATGCTCAATCCCCAGCCAATTGCTAATGGCCAATTTTTAAAAGTAAATCCCATTTCTGAAAGATTTCTTTTCTTTTTTAAGGTAATAAAAATTGGATAAAAAATGAGGAGCAATAAAGGAATTGCTCCGACGCCCCATTGAATAAAAATATTAGAAAATAAACCAAATCTATCAAAAACAAACCAAGAAATAACAAAAATAAATATATAAACAAAAATATCTTTAATAAGCATAAAAATAGTATAACATAAAAAAAATATGGAGGTTAAACCTCCATATTTTTATTTCAATGCATTTCAATGCATTTCAATATATCATTTCCAAATCCCCCTCAAGAATCCAGGCAACACGGGAATGATCTCTCTCCACCATGGGAGATTAAGGGCTTCAAGAGAAACAGTTACTTGTTTCTGATCTCTACCTCCCTGTTTGTAACATGTAAGGGTGTAGATATAGTCTCCCGATTGTTCAAGCGTGAATTCGTGTTCATCAAATCCAGTGCCAATATTATCTTGTTTCCATACGCATTCTGGATAAGGAGTACATGTTACATCACAATCCACACACCAATCACTTGCTGACCATCTTCCTGTTATTGAATAACCAACCCATGCTCTTTTTGGGAATTCAAAGTAATTAATCATACAAGGTGGTTCTACACAAGCACTTTGACAACTACTTAAAGAAGAATATGGTCCACTAGAATTTTGATAACATGTCCATGTAGATTGATTACAGGAATATTTAGGTGGAGGTGGAGGTGGAGTCCATCCTCCTGTAGGCGGGGAAGGTGTTCCTCCATTAGAAGGTGGTGTCCATCCATTAGAAGGTGGTGTTCCTCCATTAGAAGGTGGTGTTCCTCCATTAGAAGGTGGTGTAGGGACACGACAATCAGCATCAGTTATACATGTATTAGAACAAGGAGAACTTGAATACCTTACTGAACAAGTGGTACCTCTACATTGATTACAGCTATATTGGGCAGGAGGCGTAGGAGCCCTACAGTCAGCATCACTTTGACATTCATCTGATCGACTCGGATCGGTGGATTGATGATACACACACTGTCCTTCTTTACAGCCACCAGCACAAGCTTTGTATGGATACGTTTTTTCTTCTTTTTCTTTAGTAGTAGGGGTACTAAAACACGAAGATGGTGGTTCCTTAATTACTTCTGTTTTTGTGCAAATATAGTCATTACCATAACCAGGTATGAACTCAAAATGTCCTTCTACGCACTTTTCAATAGGATCACATTCATCTCCACCCCCTCCACTAGGAAAAAGATCATTATTCGAGCTCCAGGCCTTTCCTGGGAGAAATAATAAGGAAATAAAACAAATTAAGGTAATAACTGTGATAAATTTTGATGGTTCGGCTTTGCTCACCATCAATCCTGAGCGAAGTCGAAGGATTGTTTTTTGTTGCATATTTAATATATTTTAATATTGATTTATATTACTGGTTTTTCTACATTCCATAGAAGAGGATATGATTTTAATATTTCTTCGATATCAGAAAAAGATTCTTGGGAAAAAATATCATTCACTGTTTTATCTTCTGAAATAAGATAAATCTTGGCTTGAAATAGATCTGTTTGGGGAACAAAACCAGTAATTAAAAGGTTTAGTGTTTCGTCTGGTAATCCAAAAAACTTACTGCAAAAAACCTCTCCTTCTGGAAATACAATGTTACTATTAAGATTGACCTGGTCTTTAAGAAGTAATTGTTCTCTAAAAGGTTCTATTAAGGCAGGATTGGTAATACTGCAGAGATTAAAACTTCCTTCAGGTAGGGTAAAAGAATCATTCTTTTCAAGCAAATCACTATAATTCACAGCTATACCAATATATTGCCCCTTATAAAAATTTTCTATAACCTCTCTATCTAAGCGTAAAAATATATATTTATCTTTATTATCTTTTTCATTTTTCCCAAAAATACAAAAAATCTCTCTAGATCTCTTTTCTGCGTTAATCATCCCCGGGGTTACTGTAAAAGCACAGGCTGTTTGAAAAAAACCTACTTCTTCAAAAGAAATGGGATAATTTTGATTAAAAGTCTTCTTAAAACTAATGTCCTCTGGTAACGTTGGTATTGTTTGGGATATTCTTTCTTGGTAATACGCTTTAAAGCCGAAGATAGTTATTATCAATAACGTAGAAACCCCAAGAATAATAATAAACTTCCTATTGATATTCATATTGTTTTATTAATTGTTATATCAACCTTTATATATTAATTATATGATAACAAATAGAAATGTCAACCCATATAAAATAGCAAGGGACAGAAATTACTCTGTCCCTTTTTTTACCCTTTTTATTGATGGATTGTATTTATTTGACTCTTGTACATATCTGTAATCATAAAATCCTTTCCCTTAATTATTAATTCAGGAAAAATCGCATCTAGGAACTCTTCTTTGATTGCCATGTTTTGAACCGTTTGTTCTTCTATCCATTTTTGAAATATTTTTCTAAACTTGACGTCATTAGGAACGACTGGATAATGATGTTTAAACGGTATTTTCCACTCCTCCAAGAAAGTTGACTTTCCATTAACTATCTTATATGCCTTAACTATAATTATTTTATCTTGATAAAAAGCAGCTAATACAAACGAGGCATTAAAAATATCCCATTCTTTGATATTTACCACCGCATTTACTTGTGTATAGCATATAACTGAAACCCTTTTTCTTCCATCCTTAAAGTATAAATCTGATATTAAAATAACTATATCTTCTCCTAAACTTCCTGTATTTTTTCGCACGAATTGTCTGTTTTCATTAACGAGAATCCAATTTTTATTCTTTGATGAAGGCAACTCATTCCATTCTGCCTTTGCTAATACATTACTAACAAAAACAATACTTGCACACATACATACTATCAAAATAATCAATAACCATTTCAACCATTTTATCTTTTTCATTCTAATTCACTCCTTTCTTTCTTAAAATTTTTAAGGTGCAACTCAATCTTCTCCAAAACTACCCTCATTATATATCCTTTTTCTCGTTTTGTCAACCTCCGTAATGTATACGTACATATTGCACTTTTTTGATAGTCCAAGGGCATATGAGAACTATACCAAAAACAACACCAGAAGAAAGGATATCTATGATGTCTAACGTCGTTAATTTATAAAACAGCTAAATATTATCTTTTAGCTATTCAGAAAATAATCAATTTTAATTAATATAATTTTAAGGTATAATGGGAATATAAATAAATGAGAATTATTATTAGGAAAATTAAATATAGAGCCTCTGCACGATTTTGGGCCGCAGTAAAAGAACAAAATAAAAATAAATTTGCTTTGGATAGATTTGATATTCATCAAAGTATTTTTGATTCAATTCACTCTCTGCCTAAAAAAATGCCATTTTATAAAAAATTACCTGAAGCGCAGAAGAAGATAGTTAGAAATATATATAATGCATTTGATAAACTTTGGAAAAAACACCAGAAAGATGTTGATAGAGTCTTGAAAAAACTTAAAACTACTGATTTTAAAAAAGATTGGCTAAAAAAAGAAATGCCTAAGACAACAGGAATTGACTGGCCTTTTCAACAAATTTATATATTCCCGGGGATCATCAATTGGGCAGCAGTTTCAGAAAATCAACTTTGTATAGGCATAAGACCAAAACATGCTTTGAATAAGTATAATCTCATAACAACATTTATTCATGAATTAATACATATAAATACGTGGAAAACAAAATTCAGACAAAAATTATTTTATAAAAAAGACAGTGAAGAAATAGTTACTGCTTTATATACTATTAAGATTACTCGAGCTATGAATACAGAATTCAATATGCGTATCCCAGATCAAAAACTTACTAGTCCATTTTTGAATTTAGAAAAATTTATGCCTCGCTTTGAAAAAATCTTAAATCAATCAAAATCATATCAAGAATTGATTTTTAAAGTAGATCGTTTTTTAAAAAAAATAAAGCATAAACCTTATTATGCATAATTGAGAAATAAAAGAGGCGTTTGGTTTGAAGCCAAACGCCTTCCAAATACCTTATGCTACTCCTGTTGCTCTTCTCTGTCTTTGTTTGCTTTATCTTGTGCTTCTTCTCTCCTTTTATCAATTATTTTATTACCACTTCCTGGAATGTTAGCCGCTCTGTCATATTTGTTACCCTCATCCCTTCTACCTCTATCCTTACCATTATTTTTATCTCCTGACATCTTTTTTCACCACCTTTTTTAAAAATCTTTAAATTTTCAAGTTACACGTGTTAGTGTCCTAATTATAAATCTTTGTATTTATTCTGTCAAGTTTTTTGGGTAATGTGCAAGGACATATGGCGGTTTTCATCAAGATAAAGTATTGTTTTGAGTATGTGTATAAATACGGCTAAAATTATCTCTTAACAATTTAGAAAACCATCAATTTTAATTAATATAATTTTGAGGTATAATGGGAATATAAATAGAATATGAAAAATATACCAAAAATTATATTGGAAGAAAATATTGACTTAGGCCGAGAGGTAGATTTATTTTTGAGCTTTCTTTATCATCCTTATTATGTACAAAACAGAAATTCTATTCTCAAAACTTTCCCTGAATTTAAAAGATTATTAGAAAAACAAAAAAAAGAAGAACAAATAATAAAATCCTTTATTTCTAAGTTTTACAGTTATAATCGAGATAAAATTCAGAAAATCATACAAAAAAATAAAAATCTGTTAAGGGAAAAATCTGAACCCTCATTAATGGTCCTTTTAGAAATTATGGATTACGAATACGACAAACCAGTTATTTATGAAGCTATCCCTACTATTCTTCCTTTTTCTCCATTTAAAGATAATATATTTTATTTTTCAATTTTAGGAGAAATAAAAGGCAAAACTGGTAAAAATATTCTCACTATTGGGATTCATGAGATATCCCATTTTATATTTTATGATCTATTAAAAAAGATGGAAAACAAAAGAGATTTAATATTGCCAAATGATATAAAAAACTATCTAAAAGAAGCCTTGGCTGTTGTAATACTTAATCAAACACCACTTTGTAATATCCTCAACCTAAAAAATTATAAAGGAAATCCAGAAATTCAGAATCTTAGAATTGAAAAACCAGATGGCAGCATAAAAACATTCACTGATTTTCTCAATGAATATTATTATGCTATCAAAATAAAAAAACAAAAATCTTTTAGTATATTCTTGGAAAAAATTATAAATATTCTATTACCAATAGAACCAGAATTTACTAAAAAACGAGTTTTTTGGAACAAATACGGCAAAAAAGTATTAAAAGAACCAAATCTGATAAAACTATATAGCAACCCTATCAAAATTAATGAGTATAATTGAGTATAATAAAGTAAAAGTTAAACGATAGATAGACTATGCAAATTAAAAATTATCATTCAAAACCATTACTTTCTCTTTTTTATCTTTATGCCGCCCTAAACTACAACGGTTATGATAAAGAAAATAACAAAAAGGGAATGCATCCTTTTCGTAAAAAGGTAATAAATTATTTACGAAATCAATCATTGCTAAAATTTAATTTTTGTTATCATTCTTATCAATATACTAAGCAAATTCTCACTACTAAGGATTTAAATCCTTCTCCCAAAACAAATCCGGATTTTATTCCCGCAATTAAATATTTACAAGAATTTACTAAAAAAGCTAATTTAAGCACATTAGAAAAAGATTTTCTTCAAGAAACCAAAAAAGCAATAAAACCATACCAAGATATATTACCTGATATTATTAAAATAGCTGAAAAGTTTTTTAAATTTCAACCAAAAATTAATGAATTAATATTTACAGTCAACTTATTAGAATCTTATTGTCGCGGTTCTTCTATTCAAATAGAAAAAACTGGATATCTTATCACAGGACCATCAGATCATCCTAATATTCGCAATTTATTGCATGAATTAATACATTTTTATATCAAAAACATTGATACTCCTAAGATTCCCCAATCCATTATTCAGAAAATACCAAAAGATGTAATCAACAATTATGGAGATAATTTACTTTCTGAATCTCTTGTACGCGCCTTGGTTGTGCATCTATCTCAAAAAAACAATGCTATTCCTGAACAAAAATTTAGTTCAAGCGATATATCAATGATTTATCCTCAAAAATTTTTAGCCCTCCTGAATAAAAAATCTGTTGATCGTTTGACTAAAAATCAAATCAAAAATTTATTTATTGAAGTAATAACTTCCAAAAACTATGAAATTTAAATTTATTATTAGTAAATGGGGTAACTTTTATTTCTTTGTTCAAAACTTATCTAGGTGGCATTTTTCTTGCCGTAAGATATATAATGACTTGTGGCAAAAAGAATTAGGGAAATTATCTCCAAAAGAAAAAAAGGCTTTAAGGATATTTAAAAGAATTCGTTCTCGTTTTTCATCAGGAAAAACCTTTTTTGAACAAGCTTTTTTTACTAAAAAGAACCCATGGAATAATATAGAAAAGAATTTACCAGCTCAAGACTATGAAGCAATAAAAAATACCTTTTTAATATTGAATGATAAATTTCAAAAGTTATACAAACAAGATTATTCCTCTTTAAAATTTTGGCAAGAAAATTTAAAAAAAATAAGCGATAGCAAATCATCATCTAAGGATATAGCAGAAATATTATGCTTACTCTATAAAAATCACAAGGCAACAAAAAAAACAATTAATGTTTATATATTATTTTCTTCCACAGATCAACGAGGTGGAGGAGCAAATATTAATGAAAAAAGTATCAGCGTTGAAATTTCCCGGCAGCCTCTTACAACAATAAATTATATAATTGGCATCATTTGGCATGAAGCTATACATCTTTGTTTTGAGAAAGAATATTTTTTACCTTTGGTGCAAAAAAAATTCCCTGGAGATTGGGATACAATTTCTTTGATTAAAGAAATGACTGTTATCAGCCTTTTTCCAAAAGGTGTTTTAGCTAATAAATTTCTCAAAATCAATAAAAATAAAAAAGAATCTTTACATGCAAAACTTCCAATAAAATATAATAAAGGACTTCTATCAATAACTAATGCTTTCATAAAAAAACGAAAGTATTTTGACGAAAATTATATAGAAAAACTATATACAATAATTTCTAAATTAGACAAAAATTTAAAATAAAAAAGGCTTCTTGGAATAATTTATCCCAAGAAGCCTTTCTGGTACAAATCTTAGATTTATTTCGGCGGTGTAGCATCTGGAAAATCAACAAAATCATCATAATTATCAAACGGATATGTATCCGACCAATTACCAGACTTATTTATTGATTGCCCTTCTATTCTTTTCAATGCGCCGAGAACAGCATTTTCTCCCAGAGATTTAATGTCCATAAAAATCACCTCCTTATACTAATTTAGAAATTCTTAGTTTAATTTATATGTACTTCTAATTTTTTCTCTCAAATAGGAAAAAATTTCTTTTCGTGCTTTGCAGTAATAATATTTTCCATCAATTCCACCCATTCGATGGTAAGTACAGCCATTATGACAAACTTGCTTCCATTCACAAAAAATACAATTATCAGGTAAAGAATTTATCCTTAATTTACATTTGTTTTTATCAAACTGATTAAGGATTTCTAGTAGTGATTCTTGATTAAGATTCCCGATAAACATTTCCTGCTGACCAGAAAATCTGTCACAAGAAGAATAAATCTTGCCATTGTAATTTATACAAAAGAATTTTGTACAAGAACCGTTAAAATTACAACTTGTAACTTGTTTCTCCATTATCCCAGCTATAAAATTATCTATCTCTCTAATTTGAACAGTTGAATCGTCTCGAATTAACCATAAGTCTATATAACTTTTTAGAAAAAAGGCAAAATCTTCGTTAGAAACTGATTGATCAATCATTTTTTTATTGTTTCCCATAATATCAAGATAGGCATTAATTCCTAAACTTTTTATGCCAAGATCGTTAAAGAAAAAATTGAAATTTTCTTGCGTATATTTTATGTTTTCGCGTGTGACTGTCTGTATAATTCCTACTTTAATATCGTATTTTTGGAGTATCTTTATCCCACTAACCGTCTCTTTAAATGATCCTTCTTGATTATTGTTTCTACGAAATCGATTGTGGCTTTTCTCTGCTCCATCTATACTTACCCCTATGTGGAAGTTACATCTTTTAAAAAACTCAGCCCACTCATTATTGATTAAAGTGGCGTTTGTCTGAACAGTATTACGGATGATCTGACCATTTCTTTTGTATATATCCTGTAAATTAACAATCTCTTTAAAAAACGGTAATCCTGCTAATAACGGTTCACCACCATGCCAATTGAAAGTTAAGTTACCTTCATATAGCTTGGTATATTCCTTTATAAGCTTTTCAAGAAGCCCATAGCTCATTATGGTTAAGGTCGATTGATCTTTACCATGGTAAAAACAATACATGCACCTTAAATTACAATAGTCTCCTACTATTTTAATAATTGGCGTCATCTTATCAGACATTTTGTTCACCTCCTTAAATTTTTTAAATTTTCAAGTTACACGTGTTAGATGTCCTAATTATAAATCTTTGTATTTATTCTGTCAACCCCGAAAGATTTTAATTGACATGATTTTAAGGTATAAAAAAATGCTGCTGCCAATTGATATATAGCAAGCTACATACCTCAAAACAACAGCATCTCCATTATAGCAAAGAAAAATAGTTTGTCAACCCCGTTAGAGATTACCACCCGCCACACTTCGCTCACGGCTAAATGCTGTGACTCGCTCGCAATGACTAAAATGATCTTCTTTCTAAAATATTGAAACCTTTCAATATTGCGTCGCAAATAAAATCTTCTATCGGTAAAAAATCTTCGCTAAGCTGCGATTTTCTTAAACCATTATTATAGAATCTTTTCTTTTCTTGTTTAATAACGGCCGGAGGTAAGTTTTTTATTAACAACATTGCTAGCATAATTAACCTTCCTATCCTGCCATTGCCGTCAGAAAAAGGATGAATCTGTTCAAAATGACTGTGTATCTCGGTAATTTGAGCGATTATATCTTTTTGCCTCAAATTGATATCTTTGACTAATTTATTCATTAAAATAGGCACTTTCAGATAATTAGCTGTTGGAATATTAGTTCCTAGGATACGCACTCCATGTTTTCTATAAAAACCAGCATCGCTTTTAATACCATTCATTAAAATACTATGAAGTTTTAGGATTAATTCTTCGCTAATCTTAGGCAATGGTTTATAAAGATAACTGAATAAATACTCCAAAGCAGCCTGATGATTTTTAGCTTCAAGTTGTTCAACCATACTTCTATTTGCCAAAGCAATATTGTCAAATAAAATAGCCTTGGTTTCGTTTTCGGTCAAAGTACTGCCTTCTAAACGATTTGTATGATATGTTAAGGAGAGTATAAACTGGTCATAAATATCAGGGTTTTCAAGAATTTTTTTTAGAATATTTTTATATCCCCTGCTTTTGCTGATAATAATATCTTTTTTTGCCTTTAAGGTGTCATCTGGAACGATTCTTTGTCCTGTATGTTTATAATATAAATCATCAATTCTTTTTTGGGCGCTTCTACGTGGTTTGGACTTTTTATTTATCCAACTATTCAACGTAGCAAAAGATACCCCAAGTTTTTTAGCAAGAATCTCTTGAGTTAACCCAGAAATATTTTGAATTATTTTTAATTTATCCGCAGTAATCATATATCTATATATTATATAACTTTATAAAGTTTGTCAAATATCAAAACTATATAAAGTTTTGATGAATAAAAAATGCCGCTGTTAATTGGAGCAAGCTCCTCAAAACAACGGCATCTTTAGTATAGCAAAGAAAAATAGTTTGTCAACCCCCTTTCTAAATTTTTAATATTTCCTTGTTATAGAAAGAACTTCCTCTAAACTAATCATTCCTTCTAAAACTTTAATTATACCGTCCTGCTGTAAAGTAATCATCCCCTGCCTTTTCGCTTCTGCTAATAATCTTTCTTGCGATGGTTGGGATAAGATGATTTGTTCTAATTCAAAAGTCATTTTCAATATTTCAAAAATTCCTACTCTTCCCAAATAACCTTTTTTATTACAAGTATCGCATCCTTTGGATTTATAAATATAGTAAGGCTTTTGATAAGGTAGTTTTTCTCTATCTTCTTTTGGTAAAGAAGCAAGAACTTCATCAATTATTTGTTGTTCTCTTTCTGAAACCATTACTCTTTCTTTACAGTCAGGACATAATCTTCTAGCCAAACGTTGGGCAATCATTAAATTCAAAGATGGAGGAATTAAAAATGGATCAATACCTAAATCCACTAAACGCGGAATAACACCAATTGCGTTATTTGTATGTAAAGTTGATAAAACTAAATGCCCTGTTAAAGCAGAATGAATTGATAATTCTGCTGTTTCATTATCTCTAATTTCTCCCACCATGATAATATCTGGATCTTGCCTAACTATATGACGCAATCCACGCGCAAAAGTATATCCAATTTCAGGAAGAACCTGAGATTGATTAATCCCTTCCATTGTATATTCAACAGGATCTTCTAAGCTAACAATGTTTACTTTATCTTGATTCAATATCTGCATAATTGCATAAAGAGTTGTGGTTTTTCCTGAACCTGTAGGTCCTGTAATTAAAATCATCCCATATGGTTTGAGAATTTCATTTTGAAGAATCTCTAAATTTTTCCCTTCCAATCCTAATTCATGAATGCTTTTTAACCCAGAAGTTGGATCTAAAATTCTAATAGCTATTTTTTCCCCCAATGCGGTTGGAAAAGTAGATACTCTAAAATCAATTTCTTTATCATCTATAATGGTGAAAAAACGCCCATCTTGCGGCAAGCGTGTTTCATCGATTTTCAAATTAGTCATTATCTTCACGCGAGTGATAATAGCTTGATGAATTGATGAAGGTAAACTTAATGAACTAGAAAGATTTCCATCAACACGAAAACGAACCCTTAATTTATTACGTTCAGGCTCAATATGAATATCAGAAGCCCGCGCGCGAACAGCATATTTTAATATTGAAGCAAAAAGTTTAATAATTGGCGCTTCTTCAGCCACAGCTCCAGCAGTAGATTCTAAATCAACTAATTTAAAAGGGGATTTTTTCTTTTGTACGCTACTAAATCTTTTTTGAAAATCCTGCAAAAGATCATTAAACTCCTTAGCAAATGTTTGATATTGCTTTAGAATATTTTTAAAATCAGAAGGGATAATAATCGAAATTTTTAACTTCAAGTTTAAACGCTCCACTATAAATTTTACAGCCTCTTGCGCTTTTGTATCGTCAGGATAAACCATTCCAACATCCAAGACATTATCTTCTCTGTTAAAGGCAATGAATCCATAATGGCGAGCTGTATCTTCAGGAATTAAATTCAAAACATTTTGTGGAACAATTTCAGTTTTAGAAAATATTTTTACTGGTAATTTAAAAAGCTCGCTTTTAATTTGCGAGAGTTCTTTCTCATCTACTAAATTTTTCTCATAAATTACATCCTCAACTCTTTTTTCCAAATTTTTTGCTTCCTGTAAAAGCGTATAGGCATCTGCTTGTTTTATCAGTCCTTTTTGAATAAGAGCAGAAAGAAAAAGTTCTTCTTGAATCATAAATTAATAATTTGAAATTTTAAAATCGGCAAACCAATTTTAAAAAGACTTAAAAGGATTTACGCGGCCTAAATCAGGAACATCTAATGGCCAAGTAATATGTGGATTTAAAGTTTGAAAAACAGGATGATTAGAAACTATTCCAATATCTAACTTAGCCTCAACTAACTCTTGAGATGACGTAGGGAGCAAATCTTCTATATCTGGCTTTGAAAAAATATCACTTGGCTTAAAGAAACTCCATCCAACCCAACCAATCATAATTAAAAGCAAAACTATTATTAGATATAGAAAAAAATTATTCTTTTTTTGTTGTTTAATTTCTATCGCCATAAGATAAAAAGTATGTTAATAATGTGACGTTATATTCTAAAATATCTGATACTTTACCTTTAGAAGAAATATTTGATTTTATATCAGATTTTGTAATATCAATGACACGCAATTCCTTTTCAACTTCTTCAATCCATTCCTTGGCATTATCGTAAGTTGCAGAGAATCTTGTTTTAATTTCTAAATAACTTTGATCATCTTTAGTAAATTCACGAAAACTTAAATTATTTAAAGAAATACCAGTATTTTTAGAAATCATATCCAGAGTAGCTAATACCTGAGCTGTTTGCGGATTATCAGGTAAAGCTAAATTAATACCTTCCACTTGATCTCCTAAATTCAAATAACTCTGAATTAAAGACTCTGACTTAGCTTTGTATTCTTGTAAAAGCTTTATATTCTCTCCTGTTTTCTTTATTTCTGACATCAATTCTTTCGTACTATCAAAAGAAGGCTTAATAAAACGAGCAAATAAAAATATGGTCCCTATTACTAATAAAGTAATTAATAAAATTGAAAAGTTTTGTTTTGTAGTCTCTGTCATCTTATTGATATTTTAATAAGCTTGGTTGAATAAAAACATACAAAGAAAAAGAAACATTTTCACCCTGAACAACTTTCATTTCTTTTACTACCACTGCTTTGATTTTATCTGAATTATTTACTAGTCCACTTACTGCTTCACTAAATACCATCTGGTTCTTAGCCACACCTTCTAAAGTAAACTTATTATCATCTGTTGAAAAATCCAGGTTAGTATAATAAATCTGAGGATGAGTTAATTCTTCTAAAACTGTTAGCGCTTGAGAAAAATATGTATGGTTAGTTAATATCTTACTTAAACTGTTTAATTTTTTCTCAAAAAGAATAGCTTCTTGTTCTTGTTGCAAAGGAAAATCAGATCTTATATTTTGGAATTCTTCTTCTAAAACAGCTAGTTCCGCTTCTTTAGTTTTATTCCAATAATCTAATCCAAAATAAGCAGCTACTGTAAAAAGAAAAATTACCAAAACAAACGTCAAAAGTCCTTTTGGCCAAGTAGGAGGAAGCTCTTTTGGTTTTAATGACTTTAAGTCAATATTCTGCATTTTTTATTAGTTAATACTTCTTCTATATATTTTACCTCTTTTTAAAAAAGCAAGCAAGAAATTTAGATATCCTTAAATACAACAGCGCAAGCGCTAGTCAAGCTTGGACCAATGTCTTTCATTACAGGGGCAAGATTTGGATTGTAAGAAATCAATCCCAAAGAAAAAGGATCTCCTTTAATAACTGGCATGGCTAATTGTTTAGAATAATAATCTTCCAAGCCCTGAAGATTAGACCCTCCTCCTGTTAAAATCACCTTTTCCGCTTTTCTCTTAGTGCTTAAGAAATAATTATTAATAGATTTTTCTGTTTCTCTCTTAATAACATCCAGTAATGGCATTAAAAGATTTAGAATATTAACTTCCCCTCTTGCTTGTATATTCAACCCATATGCTCTTTTTAATTCTTCTGCCCTTAAAGGATTAATTCCCAAACCACTACTTATAACTTGAGTAAAATCTCCACCAGCAGTATCTACATTATGACTTGTCCTCAAAGCGCCTTTATCTATTATATTAATTGATGTACTTCTTCCTCCAATATCAATTAAAGCTACGGTACCTTTTTCTTTTTTACCCAATAAACGAGCAATAGCTACAGTTTCTAATTCTAATCCTTTTAAATTAATATTAGCCAATTCAGCGCTATGAATATACCTTTTAACAACTTCGGTTGGTACAGCCATTAAAAGAACAATAACTTTACCCTCCCTTCTCTCTATAATCTGCCAATCTAAAGTTGTTTCTTGCAAAGACATTGGAATATACTGTCCTGCCTGAAAATGTACCGCTTTAGAAAGTTCTTTATTTGGCATTTCTGGAAGTTCCATAATAGAAACAAACCCAGAGAAACTCGGCAAAGCCATATAGGTTTTCTGGTTTTTCATTCTTGATTCCTTAATTAGCTGCTTTAACAATAAAGCGGTACTCTCTTCTAATAATTTAAAACTGTTTGTTTGAATAGCATCATTAATTCTTTCCAAATGTCCATACTTTTCCAAAATTCCATAATTAGTCAATTCAATCTTGTTTTTAGTTTTACATAATTCAACCAATTTAATTGAAGTGGTCCCAATGTCTATTCCTAAAAAGATATTTCGTCTAAATAAATTAAAAACCATAAATTTATTAAATAACCATATACTATATTATCACTATATTATATAATATAGTAGAGGTTTTGCCAAATACAAACCTAATATATTTATGCCCCACCGTTTTTTAAAACTATTTTTAGATATTTTCTTTCCTTGGCAATGCCTTTATTGTAAAAAAGAAATTCATCTTTCTTATCCCCTTTGTAAAAAATGCCAAGCAAACATTCCAATTAATTCTTTTTTTATCTGCCCTGTTTGTGAAAAAAGAATAATTAATTTTTCAAAACATTATTGTTTTTGCAAAACCAATTTAACTGCATTGGGTATTGTTTCTTTTTATCAAAATCCAATTCTTAAAAAAACAATCCATTCTTTTAAATATCAATCCGTTATTTCTCTACAAAAACCTTTATCTAATTTAATGATAAAGTTTTTAGAAAAAACAAATTTTTTCTCTAAAATTAATAAAAAGGATATTATAGTAATCGCAATCCCCCTCCATAAAAGAAAAGAAAATCTTAGAGGATTTAATCAATCAGAACTATTAGTAAAGTTTATTTCTACCCATTTTTCTTTAAACTATTATCCTAAAATCCTTTTTAGAATTAAAAACAATCCTCCCCAAGCAAAAATTAATAATCTTTCTGATAGAAAGAAAAATTCTAAAAATATTTTTCAAATTTCTAATCCTAATCTAATTAAAAATAAATGGGTAATTTTAATTGATGATGTTTATACTTCTGGATCAACACTGCAAGAAGCAGCAAAAATTTTAAAAAAGAATGGCGCAAAAAACGTAACTGGTCTGGTTCTGGCTAAAGGATAAAATAATCGGGCATTTGTTATTTACGAAATGCCCTCTGCTCTTTAACTCTCGCTATTTTCGATAAATTTTTCTTTCTCAAACGAATATTTAATGGCGTAATTTCTAAAAGTTCATCGTCGTTAATAAAACCTAAAGCCTGTTCTAAAAACACTTCATTCCTAAAACCTAAGAAATTTCTGCTGGAGATATAATAAGTAAATCTGGTTAATCCGTTATTTTCTGTTTTCATATCAATTAATTTAGCGCGGCGATTAGTCATTTCTTTAAATTGTTTTATTAATATAATAATCAACTGGTGCAAAATTATCAGTCAAAATTGGAATATCTACATCAACGGTCTTTTTCCATAAATGCTGTAAATATTCATTTAGCTTTGGGTCGCTGTTATTAAAAATTTGATCCTTTTCAGATTTTAGGGCTACTAAAATTATGTTTTGAACCATATTACTATTACCCGAATCTCTTACAGGAAATAAATAAACTTGTGGGAAAAGGCTTTTATATGTTGCGTATTCTGCCCTTAAAAATTTACCTTTTTCGCCTTCTATTGCTGAAATAATGTTTAATATAACAATCCCATCATCATTCAAAATATTATATTTTTTTTGCACCGCTTCTTTTGTTGTTAATTGGTATGGCAAAGAATAATGAGAACTAAAAGCATCCCCAAAAATTACATCATATTTTTCTTGCGTTTTGTTTAAAAATACCCTTCCATCTTCATGATAAATAGTTAGTCTTGAGCTTTCTTCTAGTCTAAAGTACTTTTTTGCGAGCTCGGTCACCTTAGGATCAATTTCAACTACATCAATTGTTGCCTCGGGATATTTATGTAAAAAGTCTTTGGGATATGAATACCCTGCACCGCCAATCATCAATGTTTTTTTAAAATTCGGATTAAAATGTTTTGCCAAATGATAATATTTTGTATATTCGTTAACTAATTCGTCACTATCTAAAAACATTGACGAATGATTCTCGTTGTTGATTCCCATCATTTTAACCATTCTATTTGTCCTTAAATCAATGCGATCATAAATCCAAATACGATTATAGGTCGTGTCAATATCTATAAATCCGATTTTTGGGGGAATATAATTGAGTTTACCAATTGCAAACCAGCCAATAATAACAATGGCAAAAACAGATAACTTAATTCTATCGTCTTTTTTTGCAGAAAGTGCCAGCGAAATAATAATTAATGTTATTGATAAAATAATCAATAATTTATTTGTGCCAAAGTGTGGAATTAAATAAAAACCGGACAAAAATGTTCCGACAATGCTTCCAGTGGTCGATATTGCATAAAGATTACCTACTGTTGAAGCTGAAGTATTTAAGTTGTTCATTTTCAATTTTACAGCATAAGGAGAGACCATTCCCAAAAACACGCTGGCTGGCAAAAATAAACTAAGAGATGCTAAAACCGAGGAAGCTCGGATATCTGTAAAACTATTTTGCAGAATAACAAGCAGAGAGTCTTTTATTAAAACTGTAAGGCTAATTGAAATTGCCGCTAAAAAAATAATCAGGGATAAACTTTTTAAACTGGGTTTTTTATCTGCAATTTTTCCGCCTAAATAATAGCCCAAACTGAGACTCCCCAAAATAATACCTATCAAGCTAGTCCAAACGAAAATCGATGTTCCAAAATATGGCCCAAGCACTCTTGAACCAACAAGCTCAAATATCATAACGACCGCCCCACACACAAATACTACAATTTCTAAAAGATATTTATTGATTTTCATATTTTTATCTTACCAAAAAATCCTGCCTGACGGTAGGCAGGCGCCTCTTTGGCGATTCTAATTTGCTGGGGCTATGGAACGATGTTGGAACCTTTTTTTGCAAAAAACGAGTTTAATCTTACTAAAAGGTCCCCCTAACTAACGATCCTTATATTAAATTATGATGAATTAAGGACTTCTGATATTTTCAATTTCCCAAATTCATTAAATATAATCTTAATACCAATTTCATTTTTCCACCATCCATTGGTTGTAAAATTACTCGCTGGTGTTAATACTGAATTCACTCTATACAACTTTGTGTCTTGTGAAACATATTTTATCATATGTGCCCATGATCTCTTCATAGCAAACCATACTGTTACAAGAATAATAGATTTATAAGGTATAGATAATTCATCCATTATGTTTAATCCACCACGTACATTATCTGGAACACTAATTGCAGTATCATGAATAATTATATCCCTAGACGGAACACCATGTTCTATTGCCCATTCTTTAA
>Ga0268280_1001070_pt1 | contig 19384 bp, 24 predicted proteins | sample saktaG_9_FD_190139 | JGI IMG/M metagenome (GOLD analysis project Ga0268280, IMG submission 190139) | Saline water microbial communities from Sakinaw Lake, British Columbia, Canada - sak_2011_5_24_40m | ecosystem: Environmental > Aquatic > Non-marine Saline and Alkaline > Saline ... | reverse complement strand
GGATCTCCCGGTGCAGACGGTCTGGGGGATCGGTCCCGCCACGGCCAACTACCTCTGGAAGCTGGGGGTCCGCACCGCCCTGGAATTCGCGAAACTCCCGGAGAGGGTCGTCCTGAAGCGCTTCACGAAGCCGGGTCAGGAGATCTGGCGGGAGCTCCGGGGGGAATCCGTTTATCCCGTATCCCCGGAAGAGAAGAGCGTCTATGCTTCCATCAGCAAGACCAAGACCTTCGCGCCCGCCACGAACAACCCGGACTATCTCTTTGCCCAGCTCCTGAGAAACGTCGAGTCGGCCTGCCTGAAGGCGAGGCGTTATTCTCTCGCCCCCCGGAAGATCGTCCTCTTCCTGAAAAAAAACGATTTCAGCTTCAGGGGGGAAGAGGTAAAGCTCGTCCGTCCGTCGGCCCATCCCCTGGAGATCTCTGGCCTCCTGCGGGAAATCTTCGATCGGATCTATGAGGGGAAGGAGATGTACCGGGCCACGGGAACGGTTCTCCTGGACCTGGTGCCGGACAGGAATACCCAGTATTCCCTCTTTGAAAGTCCCATGAAGGCCGAGAAGATCCGCCGTCTTTACAGGGCGGCCGACATCCTGGGCGGAAAATTCGGCAAGCACACCCTTCATCTGGGCGGCTCGCATCTCATCGAAGTCCTGGGAAAGGGGAGGCGCGGGGAGCCCACGGTAAGGGATCAGACCCGCTTCCCGGGAGAGAGAGGGCGCAAACACCTCGGATTGCCGATCATTCATGTGAAGGTGTGAAGGGAAAATGAAAAGCAGTCACAGCGACCTTTTCTGTTGACGGGAGACTTCGCAAACGATTAGAATCTCTTTCTAAATCGTTTATTGTCCTGTGCGCGGAGACGCCACTCCGGGGGGACGGAGCCATGACAAAAGATGTGAGAGAAAAGTACTGGAGCCGGTACGCGAATCACTATGATGACTACACCGATTACATTGTTGGAAAGACGCTCAGGCAGGCGCTCATCGGGAAGTTGAGGAAAGAAAAAAATCTGGGCGACGTGATAGAGTGCGGATGCGGCACGGGTTTTTTTACAAGAGCGATCGCGAGAAACGCGTCAGACGTACTCGCCACCGATCTTTCCGAAGACATGCTGGACAGGGCAAAGGTCAATTTAAAAAGATTTCAGAATATCCGATATAAAAAAGTCGATTGTCAGGATATCCTTTTCCCGCCGGAGAGTTTTGATACCGTGCTGATGGCGAATGTCATCCATGCGATCCCGGACCCTCATAAAGCGATTCATGAAAGTTACAGAATTTTGAGAAAGGAAGGCCGATTGCTGATCGTGACGTACACGGACTTCGGACTGGACTTTTTCCAGAAATCGGTGCTGGCCATGAAGTTTCTTGCCCGATTTGGCATGCCTCCCCCCCACGGCCTGAAAAACTATGCTCCCGGGGAATTGGAGCGTTTTATTCAAGCCGCCGGCTACCGGGTTGAGGAGATGGAACTGATCGGAGACAAGCCGAAGGGGCTCTACCTGAGGAGCCGAAAGTAACCTTTCCCAATCACTGCCAGACTCTGACGACCGGCAGAAATTTTCTTTCCCGGATTTTTCCCGTTGTTCTGTCGATCACGGCCACGTCTGCCGTCCAGACCCTCCCGGTCTTCAGTTCACCGAGCACCGCCGCGGAATCGGCATGGCTCTTCGATGTGCAATAATACGTCGTCATTTGACCGTCCACCATGCCTCTCGCGCCCGTCGCCCGGTTGCAGATCGTACCGTCTGCCAGCTGGATCAGCCAGCCCGAGCCGGCTTCCTCGGATGCGGCGGGGCGTGTGGACGGCAGGGGCTTGTCAAGGACAAGCCGGAAGCCCTGTTTGTCGGTCGCGGGATTGACACCGCACACGACGGCGGGGCCGAGCGCGAAACAGGGATCAAAAATCTCATTACCCGCCATGCAGCGCCAGGCGCCGTCGCGCTGCGCTGCGATGGAATTCGTCCAGCAGAAGCCGGTACGCTCATTGCGCGGCACATCGGGAGGAACGTATGTCACGATCTCCGTGGATGTCGCCGCGGAAGAGGTTCTTTCTGCAGGGAGAAGCGCGGCCGCGCAGCCGATCATCAAAAGAAAAATGAAGAGCGTGATAGCTGAAAAAACTTTTTTCCTCAGGGATGTCATGCCAGCCTCCTTGCAGGATAACGGGTGATTGAAAAAGATTGCCGCATCCGCCGCAGGCGGACGCGCGATGACCGATGTTTAGAAGAGCGTTGTATTCTTCAGGCTGTTCAAAAACGTTTAGATGCAAGGCGCGCAAAACCCGAGGAATGAGGCGTACATGGAAGTACGTTGAATGACGAGGGGTGCAGCGCAGCATGCAGACGCTGTCCCCGCGAAAGCGGGGATGAGCGTTTTTCAACAGCCTGTTTTAATAAAAAGCCCTGTCAATCCGTATGATGCCTTCCTCCCGTGCCGCGTTCACCGCCTCCCGGTACTCGTCCCGGGTGATTCTGCGGACCAGGGGGGAGTCGGGAGGGATGAGATCCCCGCAAGGGTGGTACTGGTCCATGATGTTGACGTAAGTGTCCCGCGAAATCTTTCGTGCCAGAAAGCGCATGGCCTCCCGGGTCCCGGCCAGCCCTCCGGGGAGAACAAGATGTCTCACCAGCAGTCCGCGCAGGGCGATACCGTCCTCGTCCATCTCGAGATCGCCGGTCTGGCGGTGCATCTCTTTCAGGGCCGCCATCACGACCTCCGGATAATCGGGAGCTTCGGAATATTTTTCGGCAGCCGCGTGACTCGTGTATTTGAAATCGGGCATGTAAATATCGAAAATGCCGTCCAGGAGTTTAAGCGTTTCCACGGAATCATATCCTCCTGTGTTGTAGACCAGGGGAACCGACAGGCCCGATTCGATGGCTCCGGGAAGGGCCTTCAATATCTGCGGCACAAAATGGGAAGGGCTCACGAAGTTGATGTTGTGGCAGCCCCTTCGCTGAAGTTGAACCATGATACGGCTTAGATCATCAAAGGAAATCCGGGAGCCTTCGCCCAGGCGGCTGATGCTGTAATTCTGGCAGAAGATGCAGCCGAGGTTGCACCAGGTCATGAATATGGTTCCGGACCCTCGGCGGCCCACGAGGGGCCGCTCTTCTCCAAAATGGGGGCCGTAGGATGAGATCTCCGGAAGATCGCCGGACCGGCAGAACCCCGTCTCTCCTCTCGTCCGATCCACGCCGCATCTTCTCGGGCAGACGGAGCATTTTTCAAGCATGCCGGATGCCTTGCGGATGATTTCGGGGAATAGCCCTTTCTCATAAGCCGCAAGATAAGCCGCCTTGAAATCATCGCGTCTCATAATGAGCGATGATACTAAAAAACGGGCTGAAATCCAAGGGCCATGCAATGTCCGCCGGCCCGTTCTAAATGCGGCAGGACTCCGGCCGGATCAGCAGCACGGGGGCATGTGAATCGTGCAATACTCTGAGCGCCACGCTGCCGAACATCAGCTTCTTCATTCCCGTATAGCCGTGGGTGGCAATAACAATAAGATCCACGGCGTTTCCATTCGCGAACTCCACGATGGCGTGGGACGCTCTGCCCTCGAATACTTCCGCTCTTGCCGGGATGCCCTCAGAAGCGAGCCGGGATTGAATATCCCTGACGTATTCCTGGGCTCTGTTGAATTCCAGGTGTTTCAGTTCAAAAATATCCAGGTTTTCTGCAAGCCATAACGATGGGGGTTCAACCACATTCAGGAGAATCACTTCCCCGATATACCCGCCTTTTGCAAGGTTCTTCACCTCAGGCAAGGCGCACTCCGCAAGCTCCGAACCGTCAAGCGGAACAAGAACTTTAGAATACATCTCCAACACCTCCTTCCCTGTGGATGATGGACATCATTCATTCGCCCCGGTTTTGGAATGGTCCGCTATTTCGGTTTTTCTTTTTTCACTTTTTTGGGTTCTTTTTTCCCGGCGGATTTTTCCTCTGTTTGTGCTGATTTGAAGAATTGAGACAAAGCTCTCGTCTGCTCGTCCGCAATCTGGAGACAGGCGCTCATGAATTCCCCGCAGGATTTCATGTAAACGTTCAAGGCATTTTTCGCCTGCTCCTCCTTGTCTTCCCCGGATGGATAAGCCGTTGCCGTTTTTTCCAGACACGAAATCCATGCCTTTTGGAGATTCACGCAGCTGTTCTGCCATGCTTTCGAAAGCTCGATAAAATCTTCGATTCCTTTGCTTGCTGTGGCAGCATTCGGCAGGGGTGCCGTGAGAAGCTGTTTCCAGTTGTTGAAAATATCTTCCCAAGGAGCTTTCCCTTCGGAGAAGGCATGGGCGGATATCTCAGGGGCCTTGGCAAACATCTCAAACATGCTTTTGTAGGGGTCGGTGAACCCCTTGATGTATGGATCCCATGAAAATATTTTCTCAATGCTTGAACGGGTGTTCATGTTACTCTCCTTTCCTTTGATTCCCCGAATCCTTGCGCCCTCGAATCTTTTTTAATGAATATCGAGGGCATGCGTTTAAAACCAAGGTCTCACCAGCAGGACCGGACAACTGGATCCTTTCAGCACTTTTTCCGCCACGCTGCCGATGATATGCCTCTTCAACCCTGTTTTCCCGAGGGAGGCGATCACGATCATGTCAATGTTTTTTTTCTGCGCCTCCTTCAATATTTCCTCTTCCGGAAAGCCCTTTCTCATGAGGGGAATAATTTCCGCGTTGCCCGATTTTAAAACATTTTCAATTTCTTTTTTCAGATTTTCGTCCGTGATGACGATACTCTCGTTTTCGATTGTTCTCATGATCCCCGGGCTCAGGCAGTAATCTGCGACACATTGCTGTGCGCCCCGATTGATCACGTGGAGGAGATAAATCCTGGCGCGAGATTTTTCGGCGAAGGCGACGGCCTGTCTCAGAGCCCGGTTTGAGAATTCGGAGAAGTCCGTCGGGACGAGAACCCGTTGTGGTGGTAACATTCTCCTTTCCTCCTGTCTCATGCGTTCTGCGTCTTCAGACGATGAATCATCTCCTTCATGGCCGCTTCCCTCTGTTTCAGGGCGCGCCGGAACTCACGGTCGTCGGTGTTTACGATCTCTCTTCGGAGATCAGGATAATACCGTTCAAGAATCTCCAGAAGAGCCTCTTGTTCTTCAGTCGTCAGTTCAAAGGTAGGCATGATTCTCCTCCTTTCTTAAACATTCAGTTTTGCTTTCGTGTCCCCGACCGGATAGACGGGAAAAATTTCAAAGGTCAAAACATCTATCCATGCGGCCCGGGCCGCGATCAGACCCTTGGCGTCCGTCTCAACGACATAAATGGTCCTGCATCCTTGAAGGTCATAGAACTCAAAAATAACCTTGACGTCCTTAGGCCATTCCCAATTGGCCCTCCTCGTCCGGACTTCCTTCTCATTCGTCGGTTCCCAGGTGCAAATCATCATGAAATACATACTGTCACCCCCTTTCCCGCTTCTGGTAAGCGTTGCCGGATATCGGGTTTGCCTTATCGAATCTTCCGCTTTCCCGGTTGTCTCAGGCCAGCGGCGTTCCGCCGTTCAGTCGCTCATAGACGTGAACATATTGATCAATCATGGATTGCAAATTGTATCTTTCCCGGGTTTCCTTCATGATTCTATTCATCTGGCGCTCCCGGACCTCCGGAGACTTTCTGTGGAATCGGACACTTTTCTCCAGGCCATGCCAGAGCCCTCCGGAATCATAGTCCCTGAAGAGGAAGCCGTTCCCCTCATCCCGGGGAGCGCCGTCCTCCTGCAGGACCATCTCTTTGATCTTGTCGTGATACCCTCCCGTATCCCGGTTCGTGGCTGTGGCTCCGAAGAGGTTACCGACCTGGTCAATCTGACCGCAGGGTTCATAGAGGGAGGCACCGAAGACATCGCTGGCCGCAGCGTAGCCCAGCATGGAGAGGCTCTCGCTGAAGCGCTGGAATGTGATTTTTCCTCCCGAAGCCCAGGCGATCCGCCCGAGGGTGTCCTCATGGGTCAGATCCCGGGCGACCCCGTCGCCGACGACCGCGATCTGGACGTCTCCATGTTCAATGACAAATTTCAGGGCAATGTCCTCCAGGAGTTCCACCCCTTTCTGTGCCGGGTCCAGACGTGAGGGCCAGTAGAGGAGAATGGCATTGCTGTTTTCGATGAGACCGGTTTGCTTTTGGAACTCGAGGAGGTTCTCTTTTTTCGCGGCCAGGACGTCATCGTCCGGGCCGTAGTTCCGGACGAGATGGGGGCATTTCTCGGGGTACATCCCCGGAGACGGCGCGTTGATAATGGATAGCGTGGAGCCGTGGTAAAATTTCTCCTTGACCTCTTGGCGGATACCCGGGGGGATGATGGGCCTGTCGAGAAAATAGTCGTCCAGGATTTCCTCAAGAAATTTATACCCGACAAAATTGATCAGAGAAGCATTCTTGATCGCCGTGGCTTGGCAATCAATGCAGGGTCTTCCGTGATCCTGGGAAAAATAGAGATAGGGTGAAAGCTTCTCGATATCCACGCCGAGGTACATCTCCAGCGGGATATGACCCGTGTGGACATTGTGAACCGTATGGAGGATGGGACAGCCCCTCGACTTCGCGTAGGCGGTAATGGCTCCGCCGGCCATCCAGTCGTGGCTGTGAAGGACCAGCCTTCCCCCATGCTGGGCACGGACCATCTTGATCACTGTATTGACCATCTGCCGCTGGAACTCCACGGCGTTGAGGAGAGGATTGCCCGCGTAGGCGCTGGGCAGATCGGCAAAGATGGCGGAACTGATGAGGTGGATTTTGACCGGCGGGATCCTGTAGCGCATGTCGCGCCACTGCTGCTCGTCCAGGTTGCACTCTTTCTGAAACCGCCTTTTCAGATTGAGGGTCGCCACGTGGCACTCGATCCCCCGCATGGTGAGCCCTTCACAGAGTGCCGCTACGACCTCGCCAAGTCCCCCGCTCTTCCCGGAGATGAACCGGGCAAGGGTGCCCATGTCCTCCGGCAGGCGTCCTGTTTCGGGGGCGATGAGAAGAACAGCGGTCTTGGCCGGTCTTTCCAGAATCTCAAATGGCATAAACCCGCCCTCGATTGAGAAAGATTACGGGGATCGATCATTTTTTATTGTTGAGGCAATCCGGTTTCCACAGGCAATCGTATTCACATTCCTCCTTTGTTCTGAAACAGGGGGAATAGCCTTCCTTGATTTGAATATCCCGGATGATATCCTGCTTGGAGCGGCCGATTCTGACATTCACGCCCCATGTCCTTGCAATGTCGCGTATTTCCTGAATCTTCATGATATGCAGCCCTCCACTTATTTTGTTCAAATATGCCTGAAAATCGGAGGAATGCAATCCTAATTGAATTCGAGTAAAATATCAGGATTAACCTGTAAATGCCGAGTCATTAAACCTGAACAGGCTGGAGGATCAAGGCCGTTCGTGTTGGAATGTAAAGACTGATATAATACCTTGATGGGTCACGGGATTTGTCCGGCAGGGTAAAATGGCGCTGGTCCGGAAGCAGGCGATTGCGCCCGCCATACATCGCCGCGTCGCTGTCAAAAATCATCCGATATTCCCCGGCCGGGCATTCAAACCGATAATCCGCCTGCGATCGGGTGGGATGGAAGTTGAATATGAAAAGCAGTCCAGCCCGCATGCAGGCGATGACCTGATCGTTCGAGTTTTCGAACAGCAGGAGGGGCTCAGAAAATCCGATCAGCCGAAGCGATTTCACGACTTGAATCATATCCCGGTCGAACCGCGCAAGAAGATGGTATTTGAGGCCCTGATCCTCCGCCAAGCGCCACTGCCGGCGGGCATACCGGTATGACCAAGCGTTCCCCTCCCGGGGAAAATCGATCCAATCCGGGTGGCCGAACTCATTTCCCATAAAATTGAGATAGCCGGACCCGGCCGTCGCGAGCGTGATCAGCCGGATCAGCTTGTGCAGGGCCATGCCTCTTTCAACCTTCAGGCTTTCATCGTCAACCCTCATGTGATCATACATATCCGATCCGATCAGTCTGAAGATGAGGGTCTGATCCCCTACAAGGGCCTGATCATGCGATTCCGCGTAGCTGATTGTTTTTTCATCCCGTCGTCTGTTATTCAATTCAAACCAGAGATGTCCCGTGGGCCACGCTTCATCAGGCACCTCTTTGACAAGCTTTATCCAGTAATCGGGAATTCCCATGGCAAAGCGATAGTCAAAACCTGCTCCGCCTTCCCGGACCGGGATGGCCAGCCCGGGCATTCCGCTCACATCCTCGGCGATGGTCACCGCGCCGGGACGAACATCATGGATGAGCTTGTTAGCCAGGGTCAGATAGATGAGAGCATCTTCATCGACACTTTCGCCGAAATAATCGTCATAGGAAAGGAAGGTCTTTCCAAGACCGTGATGAAAATAAAGCATGCTGGTAACGCCGTCGAAACGGAATCCATCGAAACGATACTCATCAAGCCAGAAGCGGCAGTTGGAGAGAAGGAAGTGAAGCACCTGGTGTTTGCCGTAATCAAAGCACCTTGAATCCCAGGCATGATGAAGCCCGCGCCCGCCGTCATGAAAATATTGATGCAGGGTACCGTCGAAGCGGCTAAGCCCCTCGACCTCGTTTGACGCGGCGTGGGAGTGGATCAGGTCCATGATGACGCGGAGTCCGCTGGAGTGGGCCGCGTCGATCAGCATCTTTAGGTCTTCGGGGGTCCCGAAGCGGGATGAGGCTGCGAAGAAACTGGAAACCTGATAGCCAAAGGATCCATAATAAGGATGCTCCTGAATGGCCATGAGCTGCAGGACATTATAGCCCGCCTTCACGATCCGCGGTAGAACCTTTTCCGTGAATTCCCTGTACGAACCGATCTTTTCTTCTTCCTGAGCCATGCCCACATGGGCTTCATAAATCAGGAGAGGATGGGACGGAGAATCGTCATGCCCGCATGCCCATGGGTAAGGGGAGGGCGGGAGCCAGACCTGCGCATTGAATATGAATGTGCCAGGGTCCTGCACCACGCGCCGTGCGTACGCCGGAATGCGGTCTCCTGTCCCGCCCGGCCAGTGAAGCCTGAGACGGTAAAGATCGCCGTGTTCCAGCCTTCCCGCAGGAAGGGATACCTGCCAAACACCTTCCTCATTGATCCGCTCCAGAGCGAAGGCTTTCTTTTCCTGCCAGTCCGTCATGTCTCCTATCAGGCAGACAGAGGTGGCGTGAGGGGCCCATTCCCTGAAAACCCATTCATGCCCGCGGACATGCAGACCAAAGTACTCGTGACCGGCGGCGAATTCAGACCATGTACGATGACCTGGAATCAGCTTTTTTTCCGTCTCGTCCGCTTTCAGGATCCGCCGCCGGAGGGCTTCTTCATAGGGATTCAACAGCGGGTCTCTCTTGATGAGAAGCCCGACCCGGTCATCGATCTGGGATATGATTTTCTGCATGATCGTCAAGACTTGGTTGAAGGGGATAAAGCGTAAATCCGGAACATACGTTCAAGGTTGAGCGGTCTATGCCTCTTCATTTAATTTTATGGCGAATTTCATAACCTTCGGTTTGACCAGTCTTTCAAAATCTTTACAGGATAATCTGATCCGTTTGCTTGTTTCGATCCCCATTTACAATATGGACCTCCGACCGTTGTACCTTTCGGTATCATAATATTTTTTCAGGTCAACCCTTTTTAATTTATTGATAATATTTTTGAGCGGAACGCTGGCGATCTTTCCTTCCCGGAGACTGACCATGCGGCCAAAGTCCTCATTGACGATCATGTCGACGGCGGCGATACCGAACCGTCTGGCCATCAAGCGGTCACGTGCGGATGGTGACCCCCCACGCTGCAAGTGGCTCAGGATGAGATGACGCGATTCGAATCCCGTTTTCTTTTCGATTTCTTTCGCCACATAACTCGCTATGCCTCCGAGCGAGGGGTGTCCGAAATCGTCTATTTTACTGTCTCGGAGGAATTCCTCCTGTCCCACGGGTTTAGCCCCTTCAGAAACCACAATAATGGAATAGTTTATTTCCCGCCCCCTCCGCTCACGAAGAAGTTCACACACGCGGTCCATATCAAAAGGGTATTCCGGTATCAGGATGATGTAAGCACCGCTGCATTCACCCCCATGGAGAGCGAGCCATCCGGCATAACGCCCCATCGTTTCAACCACAAAAATGCGGCTGTGAGAACCAGCGGTGGTTCTCAGCCGATCGATTTCCTCCATAATCACGTTAACCGCCGTATCAAAGCCGATAGAATATTCGGTTCCTTCGAGGTCATTGTCAATGGTTTTCGGGATGCCCACCGTCTTGATGCCCGACGTATGTAATTTATGGGCGACACCGAGGGTATCTTCACCGCCGAGAGCCACAATCACATCAATGCCAAGCCTTTTGATGTTATCCATCAACTTTTCCGAGCGGTCATTCGTCGGGTTGAAGGGATTTGTCCGTGATGTCCCCAGATTTGTCCCTCCGTATCGATCCCATGTCCGGACGATCTCTTCGTCTAAATGCTTGAGGCATCTTTCGCAGCTTTTCGGATTGCCGGGATCAACATCGACCAGTCCTTTCCAGCCATCGGCAACGCCCACAACGTCAAAGGATACGGAACGTTTTGCAACGAGCCTTGGATCAAGAGCGCTCTTCGTCACCCACTTGATCGCACCATTCAGGCCGGGGCAATCTCCCCCGCCTGTTAATACGGCTAATTTCATTTTCATCATTTCGTTGTCCTCGTTGACATGGAGTATCTTTTGACAAGATTGTTCCCGCCTGAAAAACGGACCATCCGTTTTTCAGGAAGGGGGGGGGATAGTTCGGTTAGAAAGCGGATGCCCTAAGGCACGGTCAAAAACGGAAAAGCCGCGGCATTTATGACGGGCGTCCGGGAAAAGAGCGATAATCGTTTTCACAGCTCAATGGCGCCACGGCCCCGAAGACCGACGCTTCACGACGACTTTCTGACAAACCGCGTCCCATGCAGAACAGACGCTGCCGTTACGGACCGCCCGGAAATTGCTCCTTTTCCACTAGCGGCTGGCCCTTGAGGACCCGCATAAGGAGAACCGGCACTGATGCATGCGTCACGACCTGTTCCGCAACGCTTCCGAGCACCCAGGCAATCTCGCCGCGGCCGTGCGTTGCCATGGCAATAAGATCGCACCGGGCCTCGTCAGCGTAATGGATAATTTCCCTGGCCGGGACACCTTCCCGATAAACCCAGTTCACCCTCAATCCTTTCGCCTTCAAGGTGTTCGCGACCTCTGCGAGATTTTTCTCCGCAGCAGTTTTAAGCGATCCCAGGGTCTCTTCTATCAGCGAAGGGGCGGCCTCTGCAATAAGCGCAATGTTCGAGCTGCTCCCCACCGTCAGCAGCGTGATCTCGGACTTCTGGCTTTTAGCAAGGTCCGCGACCTGGGGCATAATTTTCGTTGCCAGCGTTGAGCCGTCCAAGGGAACCAGGATTTTCTTGAACATAAGTCCTCCCTCCTTTCGTGCTTTTGGAGTTCATCCGAAGGAATCAGTCTTTTTCTTTCTCCCCCGTCTTGTAAGCTTCTATTCCGGCATCGACGGCCCTTTTAACCCGTCCCTTGGTGTCCTGCAGTGTTTCTTTCCCCTTTATAGCCCATTCCTCGACTTTTTCTTCCGCTTCAGCCCCTTTTTTCCTGGCCGCTGCCTGCACGTCTTTCATTTTTTCAACGGCAGCTTCATAGGCCTTTCTGCTTTTTTCGAGGGCGGCCTCATATGCTTCCCTCGTCTTGGTGAGTGTCTCCCGCGTTTTCCGACCAATATCCTCACGGCTTTCCCTGCCGCTTTTGGGTGCAAAGAGAATTCCCCCCGCGGCGCCTATCAGCCCGCCAATGAAGAGACCCTTCAGAAAACTTCTACTTTTGCTTTCAGGCATATTTTTCACCTCCTCATCTATTTGATCCCGGTGCAGTTATAGCCGGCATTTCTGCCTGCCTTTCTTTTCAAACCATTTATCCCGTCATGAGGATGAGATGCTTTGAGCGCGCAGCTGCCAGAAATTAATGGGCCTCTCCAAAATAGCGGAGGGCTGCCTTGAAAATGAAGGTCTCCTGGGGATTCATTCCCTTTGTTTCTTGCGGCTGGGTTCTGAAATACCGGAAAAGGGCTGCCCGAAGGTCAACCTCCAATACTGGCAAGAGTTCCCCTAAAATAGATGCTTGTTTTTTTCTTTCATGGTCGGTCATTGCGCCGCTCTCCTGACTGAAAAATGAACAAAAGGCCGCATAAGCAGTATTCCTTCTCGAAAACCGGTTTTTCCTCGTTCCGATGAAGTCCGTTTTCCGCCATACCGGGGAAGCAAAGTCTTCTGCCGGCGTTGGGCCTTCACCCCTTTTGAAAGGAAATCGGGAGAACCGCTTTTCTCTAGCTCTTGGAAAGGATTTTATTAATAAATAAGATTAAACAACGAGAAATGCAATCCGGACTGATTTCGGGGATAATATCAGGATAAACCTGATATTAAAAATGAGTTAAAAGATAAGATCTGAGATTGGTTTTTTTATTTTTCAGTTTGAGCTTGATTCGAATGTTGTCCCGGTGAAACTCGATAGCCCTGGTTGAAACATTCAACAATTCAGCGATATCTTTTGTTGTTTTTCCATTCTTGATCAGGTTCGCTATCTGAATCTCTCTGGGAGTCAGGTCTGAGTGTTTCAGGGTGATATTTTTCAGAAATGGAGAAATAATGTCGTTGAGATTCGTTTCCAGGATGCCCAGGCATGTGATCTGCTCGGGTGTCCTGGACGTTTTTTTCAGTTTTTCGACGTAGGGCATCACCAGTTCCTTAACATTGGTCAGGAGCTTTTCCTCCAGCTCTTTCTTGTCCTCGTCTCTCTGTTTCAGCAGAACCCTCAAGGCCGTGTTGACTTCCTCGAGCATGCGGGATTGGGCTTCCAGTTCCTGCTCACTTTCTTTCACGGCCCTCTCCGCGTTCTTTCGTTCCGTGATATCGAGCAGGGAAGCGATGCTTGTTTTCGTTCCCGGTATCATGGCTGCCGTCACTAGGACATCCCGGGTGTTCCCGTCGCTGTCCAGGAACCGGGCCTCATAGTTTTCAGGGACCGAACCCGGGTCCGTTCTCCGCGTGTCGTGGTATTTCTTGATCTGCTCAACGTCTTCCGCTGGAATGAATTCCGTCCAGCGTTTCTTGCCTTCCACGTCTTTTCTGGAATAACCGATCTTTTCTTCAAAGGCCCTGTTCACAAGGGATACGGTGGTGTCTTCCTCAATAATCATGGTTCCGGAAGCGGTCGTCTCAAAAATCGTTCGATACCTTTTCTCGGATTCCCTGAGCTGTTCCTGAATCTTGTGTCTTTCGGTCATGTCCTCGACCATCTCTATGGCCGCCTCGATCCGGCCTTTCTGATCCCTGATGGGGGTTGAGATGATCCTGTAGTTTCGGAAGGCCTTCCCTGCGGGCGTTTCCGTCATCGATTCATGCGTCTTTCCGTCTTGAAGTGTCTTGCATGTCGGGCAATAGGAGCAGACCCCCTTTTGCGGAGGATCGTTAAAGGATTCATAGCAAAGGGGCTTCTTCGAAGGATCGATATGAGGAAACCATTCCTTCATCTGCTTGTTCAGGGTCAGGATCTCCATGCGGGGACTGATGAGCGCGACGCCGATCCCGATGTGGTCAATGACGCTTTTGTATCTTGCTTCAGAAGCTCTCAAAGCGTCCTCTGTCTTTTTGCGCTTCTCTATTTCCTCTGTCAAGAGCCTGTGAGAGCTGTCTTTCACTTTCTGTTCACGGCCGTCCTCCCTTTTTTCCGGAGATGCCGGCATCCGCTCGAGCGGGAGCTGTGTTTTTTCCAGCCGGGCGATTCGCCGCCGCAGGACCATCAATTCATCCATGAGCTGTTGTTTTGTTTTCGAGTTATCTTTCATGGCGAAACCTCCAGGGGCAGGATCCGGTTGAGCCTCTGCAGGATGGCTTCAGCAAAAATTTCATGCCCTCTTTCATTCGGGTAACGTTCGTCCTTCTGAACAAAGTCCCGGTGGTGAAACCGGTTTCCCAGGAGGTAACCGGCCCAGTACACGTGGACGAAAATCATCTCGCAGTAAAGATCCTCGGCCACCTCCCTCATCGTCCGGTAGTAAATGTTCACGGCGGCCATGTCCTCTTCGCTTTCAAAAGGGTGGGAGGATGCGAGGAGGATGACGGGATAAAACCTTGCCATGGCAAGACGGATCATGCGCACGAAATTTTCCTTGAACTCGGAGCGGTAGACACCGGAGAAGGCGTCGTCGATGCCGAAATGCAGCATCAGAAATTCCGGAAAGAAGGGATCAATGTCCTCATAGAAGGACGTGACACCGTCGAAGGACGTCTCTTTTGCTCTCGAGCGGTTGATGATCTCAAGTCCCCCTGGGGCGTAACGATCCCTGAGAATGTCCACGTAGCTTCTTGAAACGCCATAACCGGCTGAAATGCTTCCGCCCCGGATGAGAAGCTTCATTTCTTTTTAAACCCGATGTCCTTAAAACATCCCCGTTTCAGATATAGGGGAAGATGTGCTTGATCACCATTTCAAAATTCTTCCTGACCTTCGCGTTGCCGTCCACGACACCCATGTGGCCGGGAAACAGGGAATCCACATCCAGCTTTGAAAGGCTCAGGATGCTTTTTTTCAGCAATTCGCCGTCTCCACCGGGGAAGTCCGACCTTCCCACATTCTGATCGAAAATCACGTCTCCCGGAAAGAGGGCCTTCCGGCGCGGCCAGTAAAGACCGAGAGAGCCCGGGGAATGACCCGGGACGAGGATGATCTGAAACGTCTCCCCGCCCAGGGTGATTTCGCCATCCTTCATGATCAGATTGATCGCGACATTTGGAAAGCGAAGACCGAACAGGTCGTAGAGCTGGCTTCCGCCGCTGTCGAGGAACTGGATCTCCCGCTCATGGAGCCCGATCTTCACGTCCGAATCGTTGAACTGCACCGATCCCTCGTAATGGTCTGGATGGGAATGGGTGTTGATGACGTACCGGATGTCCTCCTTCGAGATGCCGTCCTCTTCCATGCTCTTGATCAGGTCAGGAAGATATTTTTTCAGGCCGGGATCGATGAGGGCCTGGACATCGCCTCCGATGTAGTAGCTGTTGCAGTTGTTATCGAAATAACTGGTCCATTCATATACGTAGATGTCTTCGCTGAATCTCATCTGAACTCCTTTTCGGGTTATGGGGAACCTCCGCCCGTCTCGGGAAGAAAAAAGAGGGGATTCCTGGGTTTGTTGTTCTGGCGGATTTCAAAATTAAGATATGGTTTTCCGTTGCCGTTGTCCGGATGGCTGAGAAGGGCGATCCGCTCGCCTTTCTTTACACGGTCTCCGACGCGGACCTTTTTATTTTTCAAGAAAGTATACACCGTTGAATAATGTTTGTCATGCTTGATAATGATCGTTTCACCGTAGTACTTGATCGGTGCGGCGTGGATGACCTCTCCGGCGGCGGAAGCCACGATGGGTGTCCCCTCACGGGCGGATATCCGGATCCCGTTGTGCTTCAGTCCGTTCGGCTGAATTCCGAACTTCGCCGCCACGGCGCCTCTCATGGGCCAGATGAAGCGGCTCCTGTCAAACACAATTTTACCCTGTTCCGGTTTGACGGGTGCAGGCTCCGCCGGAACGTCTCTGGGAGGCTCTTTCGCGGCGGGCCTTGCCGATTCCGCGGGAGGTTTTTCTCTCGCCGTCTTCACCGGGGGTTTCACCGGCTTCCTGACGGGCTTGACCTCCTCCTTTTCAGGAATAGCTTTCGCTTCCTCATGGGGCGTCACATCCACGACATGGTCCGCTCCCGGCACAAAAATGACACTGTCTTCCGTGATGGCTGCCGGGTTTGTGATGTTGTTCATCTCGGCGATATCCTGGAGGTCGGTTCTGTATGCCCTGGATATGGCCCAGAGGGTTTCACCCTTCTTCACCCGGTGATAGACACCACGAGGCTTTTCAACCTTTTTAATGGCGGGACCAGCGCAGGCGAAAAGAAAAAGGACCGTGAGCGCAAGCGCGAGCAGCCTTCTCACGTTCGCTGTGTCCCCTCTTCGCCAGCCCCCTTCAGGGCTTGATGTCCTATTCTTTCCAGCCATGTTCTCCAATCAAGCTGACAAAACGGCATCCACAGAGGTCTTCCGTTTCCGTGTCTCCGGTCTTTTCGGAGAGCCGGGTCACTTTCAGGAGATCCTGGGTATAACGGTTTCCCACAGGCATGACGAGCTTTCCTCCGACGGTGAGCTGCTCAACGAGAATATCAGGAACCCTGGGGGCTCCTGCCGTGACGATGATGCCGTCGAAGGGGGATTCCTCCCGCCATCCGTAGGTCCCGTCGCCCACCCTCAGGGCTGCATTGAAATAGTTAAGCGAGTCGAGGATTTTTCGGGCCTTGGACGCCAGAAAGGCGATTCTTTCTATGGAGAGGACCCGGCTTGCCAGTTCCGCCAGGACGGCTGTCTGATAACCGGAACCCGTTCCCAGTTCAAGAACCTTTTCATGGCCCTTCAATGCAAGGGCCTCTGTCATGAGGGCGACAATGTAAGGCTGGGATATGGTCTGGTTCTCTCCGATGGGCAGCGGTCCGTCGCTGTATGCCTGGTCCCGGAGGGCTTCATCTATGAAGAGGTGCCGGGGTAATTTCTCCATAGCCTTGAGAACCCTCGCGTCTTTAATTCCTCTCGAACGCAGCTGGGAGTCCACCATTTTTATTCTCTGCTTCTGATATCTGTCCATGCGGCCTTTTTCAGTAGTTTCTTCTTGGGTGGAATGGGGTACTGTTCCTCCACGGTCTTATTCCGGCGGAAACCCATGGCTTCCCGTGTCACAATCAGATAGTACAGGCGGAGCTTGGCATATTCGCGCGATTCGTTGTACCGCCTGATCTCCCGGTTGATTTCCCGCAGGGCGCCTTTCGGTGCGGGATTTCCCCTTTCCCTGCATTCGAGGTATGACCTCAATCGGTCTTCTATGATCTCTTCAATCAGGCTCAGACTCCTCAGTGCGGCTGAAAGTTTCTCCCCGGCGCGGCCGAGGACTTCCGCCCTTTCCTGAAGGATCTCGAGATCGGTTTTTTCTGCGCTGTCTTTGAATATCATGAAGATTGCGTCGAATTTATTCTCCTTCACCTGTACCATTTAAGCGTCCCTTTTTCAACCGGAAAGGGGACAAACCCGTTGCATTTGAATTTCCTTTCGTTTAAAAATAGAAAAAGAATCGAAAACAGGAATAAACAGAATCAGGAGATGAAATGCCTTTGGATCATCCATATGTCATGTCGGACGCCGTGAGGATGGCCTACCGTGCGGGTGAGGAGGATGAAACGCTGAAGCCCCGTGTTCTTTTCGGCGGCGGCGGTCCCATCGGGAGAATAGGAAAGGGGGATTCCGTCATCTTTTACAACATACGGGGCGAACGGGAGATCGAGCTGACCCGAAGTCTTGTCGAAGAAGGCTTTCACGAGTTTGCCGTGGAACGGGGGATGGGCCTTCATTTCACGACCATGATCGAATATCAGAAAGGACTGCCTGTGGATGTGGCCTTTCCGCCGGAGGGCGTGATCGGAGAGACCCTCGGAGAGGTTCTTTCCCGTAACGGACTCAGGCAGGTTAAAATCACCGAGGCTGAAAAGGCTGTCCACGTCCTCTATTTTCTGAATGGGAAAAATGAGGATCCGGTCTCCGGTGAGGACAGAATAATCGTTCCCACAAGGAAAGATGTCGCTCTCTTTGATGAGGCCCCGGAGATGTCGATTTTGGCGATTACCGATTCGGTCATCGGGAAAATCCGGGATCAGGCCTGTGACGTCGTATTTGTGAATTTCCCGAATGTGGATGTGGTGGGCCATATCGAAAACGAAGATGCCGTCATCGCCGCGGTGGAAGCGGTGGATTCCCATGCCGGGCGTATCATTGAGGAAGCGGGAAGGGCCGGTCTGGACATCGTTGTCACGGCGGATCACGGGACCGTGGAGAAGTGGCTCTATCCCGACGGAGCCGTTGATACGGGCCATACCGACAGCCCCGTCCCGTTCATTCTGATCAGCGGGAACGGCGGGATGTCTCTCCGTGAGGAAGGTGAACTCGCGGACGTGGCGCCGACCGTCCTCGATTTGTTGAACATCCCTCAGCCGGCGGTCATGACAGGCCGATCCCTGATCGAAAAGAGGGGTGCGAGATCCCGTTCCAGGCCGAGACTTCTGTTCATCATACTGGACGGCTGGGGTTTGAACGACTCGTCCGTCGGGAACTTGATTTCGAAGGCGAAAACACCCGTGATGGATCGTTTATGGAATGGATGCGCTCACTCGAGTCTCAGGGCTTCGGGCGAGGCTGTGGGGCTTCCGGAGGGGACGGTGGGCAATTCCGAGGTGGGGCATCTCCATATCGGGGCCGGAAGGCGCGTGTACTCCGACCGCGCCCGGATCGACAGGGCCATTGCGGACGGCTCCTTTTTCAGCAACGCGGCCTTTCTAAGGGCTATGCGGGTCGCGAGGGATAGAGGCCGGGCTCTTCACCTCATGGGAATCGTATCGTTCTTCAGTTCCCACGGTTCCGTCCAACATCTTTTTGCGCTCATGGATCTGGCAGCAAAAGAGGGGCTGAAAGAGGTCTATGTCCATGCCATGCTCGGACGGCGCGGGGAACAGCCCGAAAGCGGGGCCAATTACATCGAGATGATCGAGAAAAAGTCCCGGGAGACCGGTCTCGGACAGGTGGTCTCGGTGATCGGGAGATACTGGTCCATGGACCGGGAAGAGAACTGGGACAGGATTGAGAATACCTATCGAATGCTCGTTTACGGGGAAGGAAACCCTGTGAAAGAAAGGAGGGCGTGATGGAGGTCAGGATCAGAAACGCTGTCCTGTCCCTCGTGGAGGGAGATATCACGAAAGAGCAAACCGATGCCATCGTGAACGCGGCCAACTCGAGGCTTGCGGGCGGAGGAGGGGTGGACGGGGCCATTCACAGGGCCGGCGGCCCATCCATCATGGAGGAGTGCAGGAAAATCGGAGGGTGTCCAACGGGGAAAGCGGTTATCACGACGGGGGGAAATCTGAAGGCGCGTCACGTGATCCATACCGTTGGTCCCGTGTACAGGGACGGCACCAGAGGAGAAGCGGAGCTGCTTGGAAGCGCCTACCGGGAGAGCCTCCATCTTGCCTCCAGGCATGGATTGAAGAGCATCGCCTTTCCTTCGATCAGCACGGGGGCCTATGGATTTCCCCTTGAAGAGGCGGCGGCGATTTCTCTCGGAACCGTGATGGAATATCTGAAAGAGCATCAGGATATTCAGCTCGTGCGCTTTGTCCTTTTCGGCCGTAGCGCCTACGATGTCTTCGCCGCAGAACTTGCGAAGCTCACCAAATCGTAAGGCGTGAAGCGTAAAGTGTGAGGTGAAGGCAG
>Ga0268280_1001068_pt1 | contig 19385 bp, 16 predicted proteins | sample saktaG_9_FD_190139 | JGI IMG/M metagenome (GOLD analysis project Ga0268280, IMG submission 190139) | Saline water microbial communities from Sakinaw Lake, British Columbia, Canada - sak_2011_5_24_40m | ecosystem: Environmental > Aquatic > Non-marine Saline and Alkaline > Saline ... | reverse complement strand
AGGAAGGGGAAAAGGAATCTCCAAGACAGGATTCCTGATGGCGGGCCAATCGTTTAGTATGAAATAGAAATATTCCATGATTCATGATAAAAGGAAAGACACATTCTGCGTTTTCCGCGGAAGGGAAAAGCGGGCAGGGCATGGTGATGAACAACAAAGCGGAGCCTCCTTATCGTGACGGACTAAGCCGCCGGATATTTCTGAGGGCATCGTTCTTTTTTGCCTTCCTGGCCTCTTTACCTTCCTCGGCGTGGGCCTTCTTCATAAGCCGTTTTCCGGCGAGAACCGTTGAAGAGGAGACGTTTCATTTTGACCCGCTCTCCGGTCTCATCCGGCGAAAAGGCGGCAAGGCGAATGAACCCTATTTCTTGACGATAGACGGGCTCGTGGAAGAGAAGATTAAATGGAGTTACAGCGATCTCCTGTCTTTGCCGCAGGTGTATCAGACATCCGATTTTCATTGCGTGGAGGGCTGGTCCGTCAGGGATGTGCGTTGGACAGGCATCCGGTTTGAGGAGATCGTGAAAAAGGTGAAGCCGAAGCGAGAGGCCGCGTATGCGGTTTTTCACGCCCCGGGACAAACATCGACGAAACCCGGCGGATGGAACCATTACGTGGAATCTCTTCCGCTCGAGGCGCTTCTGGATAAAGAGAAAGAATGCCTTCTCGCCCTGTTGATGGACGGAAAACCCCTTTCCGACAGCCATGGGGCTCCCCTGAGGCTCGTGTCCCCCCATGACCTTGGATACAAGAGCATCAAATATGTGAACCGGATAGAATTCACCAGGAAGAGACAGCCCGGCTGGTGGACCCTCGCGAATCCCATCTATCCCTGGGACGCCCCCGTCCCTCCGGGGAGACTCAGAAAGAGATAGGCTCGACCGGAAACATTCACCGGAAATGTTGTGGAGGAAGGTGAAAATGGAAGGGAAAAGAGTGAAAGAAACCCGTATCGTCATGGCCCAGGTGATGAACCCTCAGGACGCGAATCCCGCGGGGAATATTCATGGCGGGGTGATCATGAAGTTCATTGACTCCGCGGCGGGTTCCGTGGCCGTCCGGCACGCGAGGGCCAATGCCGTCACGGCGTCCATCGACCGCCTGGATTTTCATCATCCTGTTTTTATCGGCGACTTTGTGACCTTCAGGGCCAGCCTCAATCTCGTTGGAAGGACGTCCATGGAAGTGGGCGTTCGCGTGGAGTCTGAGAATCTCATGACCGGCGAGAAGCGTCACACGGCGTCGGCCTATATGACCTTTGTGGCTCTTGACAGAAACGGCAAGCCCTTGCCGCTGCCCCCGCTGATTCTGGAAACGGAAGAAGAGAACCGGAGGAACCGGGAGGCGAGAGCGAGGCGGCAGACACGGCTTGCCGAGAAAACGAAGGAAAAAGAATGCCAGCTTGACGCGGAGAGCTGTTCATGAAAATTACGGGAACAGCCCTGCTATTATGGTGCCCCCGGCGTGATTCGAACGCGCGGCACACGGATTAAAAGTTTTCTGAGGATGTAAGCGGCAAAATTATGTCTGGAACAGATGGGTGCGTTGGAATGCGGGCTTCCTACCTGATATCACTGATCGACGGATTTTGAAAAATGGGAATCATCCAGTTTGCATGTCCGGTTCTGTAAAGGCCGATGACATGGATGCGTGCTACAGACATCATAACAATTCTATCCAAAGGATAAGGTGATGGAGAAAATCAAAGATCTATATCATCAATATTTGGACCAGATCATAGCTTGGTACAGTGGCCTGGAGGAATTGTATCAGTATGGTGTATTATTCCTGTTTATCGTCATCGGTCTTTTTATTGTTTCATTTTTTATAATATCACGAAGCTCAAAATAGCATCTGGAAATAGTATTTTTAAGTGGGCACGAAAAGACTGCCGTTTTTTCAGGCAGGAAAGGAATTGAACGAGAGAGTGGACGTGAAGTGAGAGAGGGCAATTAGTGGGAAATTGCTTTTCTTTCTGTGTTCAGTAAAATGGGCGTTTAGCGGATGTGATGTCGAGAAAAAAGTTTATTATGATCGGAATGGTAATAGGCTCCATGGCAGGAGGGTATGCGCCTATGCTGCTCGGTGCTGACTCAATTTCCGCTTCGTTGATAGGAAGCGCCATTGGTGGATTCCTTGGCATATGGGGAGCCTACAAGTTCTATGGATAAATAGGCGCTTCTCCAAGGATGATAATTGATCCTTGAAGGATAACTATCCTGATCCCGCATGATCTCCTGCTCCAGAGGAATTCTTAAAGGGGGTAGTCGGTTAGCTCCTCCTGTATCCAGATATTGGGATGGCATCGTTAAGTGATACAGGTCGGCTCGCAGCTTTCCTTCCTGAAGTAAACGTTTAATTTTCTCTGACAGGATGCCAGATTTCAACCGGGAGTATTGACGAATAACTTTCATTAAGATAAAAATACCAAAATTAAGGGGAGGCGCTGTTCGCTTATAACGGAGGTTGATGTAGCAGAATTACTTGTTTTTCACAGTGGAAATCCTGCTTGACTGACTTGCAAAAAGGCTATAGGCGTAGCCAAGCAAATGAAAGAAAAGTATGGCAAAAGATTGGATGTCAAAATTTATACGATTGATTCGAAAGAGGCAGAGCCCTACCAATTCAAAAGTTCAACAAATGTTTTATTTGAAAAAGCATTAGTGCCGCTTGATATCGCCATTTATAGAAATAAAATGGATAACTTTTTGTCCTCTAAGCTGTAGAATTTGAGCAACAGTCTAATCCGGCTGGGGTTAACGAGTCCATGAATGAATAATCGCAATTATGAAATGCGCAAGGCGAGAAAGGTATTAGGCATTTCCAAAAGCGCAACGGCTGAGGACATCAAGAAGAAATATTGGGAATTAGCCAAAGTATGGCATCCAGACATAAATTCAACGGATGAAGCCCATGATAAGATGCTGGACATAAATAAGGCATATGCTTTTTTGATGAAAGAAGAATTCGGTATTCTCGATCCATGGGAAGAAGCAAACAGATATTGGTGGGAACGATTTGGCAATGACCCAATCTGCGGTAACCCTTTTTTTGAAGATGAAGAAAATTCTGAAGAGCTAAAGAAACAAAAAATTTTAATAAAGGAAGACTGAATTACTGTCCGTCAGCAGGAATCCATTCTTTCTTTCTATCCGTAATTCTCAAATTAGATTAATTTTCAGTATTCACTCTTTGTAGGTAAATGAGGTAATTCTGGCGTAGAGTCCGTTTAATTTATCTGAACAGGGGTGATCTGTTTGAAATGGTAATTGACAGATGGAAATCACGCGGATGTTTTGTTGCTAATTTGATTTTATGGTACCCCCGGCGCGATTCGAACGCGCGGCACACGGATTAGGAATCCGTTGCTCTATCCTACTGAGCTACGGGGGCACTCGGTTGTGATTTTGAAGGTGTGCGGTTTAACATGATTTTGCCGGCCTGTCAATGTCGCAATCCGGACAGCCTTTCAGACGACCCGTCAAGGGAGATGGGTCTCGATGATGCATTCCTCGCGGAAGTCCGACAGCCGCAGATCGTCTGCGGATAGGCCTTCAAGGGCCGCTTCGGGAATCAGGCCGACCAGCTCCGACTCCAGAATCGCCACGCCTCGCTTTGAGGCTTCTTCCTTCACCGCGTCGAAGGCCGCGCGGACCGATGTCTCCCTGAAGTCTGTCAGGTTCATGGAGACCTGAACGATATTTCTGCTGTTCAGGGGGACGCCGATGGCTTTCACGTGTCTCAGCCCCCCGCTCGAAAAGCGGACTTTCCGGGCGATTTCTCTCGCCGCTCTGAGATTGTCCGTTCTGAGATTCACATTGAAGGCGATGAGCGGCTGTCTCGCGCCGACGGCCGTCGCGCCGGATTTCGGATGGAACGCCTCCGGGCCCGCGTCGGGCTTCCATCGAGGGTCTTCCATCCGCCCCTTCAGTCCTTCGTAGCCGCCGCGCCGGATCTCCGGCAGCTCGCGCCTCTGCGGGCTCAGCGCTGCCTCGCCGTAAAAATAGACAGGGACGCCGTTCCTTTCCCCGAACGCATATCCGAAGCGATGGGCCGCCTCGACGGCGTCTTTTATAACCGCTCCCTTCAGGGGGACGAAGGGAACCACGTCCACGGCCCCGACCCGGGGATGGACGCCCCGGTGTTCTCTCATGTCGATCCGGTCCAGTGCCCCGGCCATAGCGGTCAGCGCCGCCCGGACCACATCATCCGGCGATCCGATGAAGGTGAACACGGAGCGGTGATGGTCGCGGTCCACGCAGACATCGAGGAGCTTCACGCCCGGTGTCCGTGAAATCTCTTCCGCGATGGCGTCGATTTTTTCCCGGTCCCTGCCTTCGCTCACGTTGGGGACGCATTCGATGATTTTCATGACGGCACCTGATGGTATTTCATCGCCGGGAGTTCCAGACAGGTCAGCGGGCCTCCGAAAACAGCGCCGGTATCGATGCCGATCCTGCGGGAATCCTCATAGGGGTGTCGAAAGGGAGTGTGTCCGAATACCACAGTTTTTTCAGATTCGCGGGGGCCGAAGATAAAATCGCTGCGGATCCAGATCAGGTCTTCCCTGTCCTGCTTTTCAAGAGGAACCCCGGGCTTCAGACCCGCATGCACGAAAATATAATCTTCGGTTTCGTAATACAGGAGGAGGGTTCTGAAGAAGCGGAGATGGGCTTCTGGAAAGTCTTCTTCCCGCACCGGCTCATCGGCAACGAGGCCGTAGGATTTCAGGGTGGCTCTCCCGCCGTTCAGGAAGTAGAGATCCCGGTTGCCCTGATCACGGATATAATCGAGAAGCATCTCTTCATGGTTGCCCATCAGGCAGACCACGCGGGCATGCGTCTTCTGAAGATCCAGGACGAAATCCACGACTCCCCTGGAATCGGGTCCGCGGTCGATATAATCGCCGAGAAAAATCAAGGTGTCCTTCCGGGGGTCCGGGTCGATCTCCGCTATCAGCTTTTCAAGTTGATCGAGGCAGCCATGGATATCGCCGACGGCAAAGCATTTTCCCATAACATTCTCACTCGAAAATGGCTTTCACGAACTCCTCGCTGTTGAAAGGCCGGAGGTCGTCAAGACCCTCGCCGATTCCGATGTATCGCAGGGGAATCCGGAGTTCCTTGGCGATCCGCACGACGATGCCGCCTTTGGCTGTTCCATCCAGTTTTGTGAGCACGATTCCCGTGATTCCGATCTCATCGTTGAACATTTTCGCCTGGATGATGGCGTTCTGTCCCGTGGTGGCGTCCAGGACCAGGAGGACCTCATGAGGCGCGCCGGGGAGTTCCCGGCCCATGATCCGTTTCATTTTCTTCAGCTCTTCCATGAGATTCGACTTGGTGTGAAGCCGGCCGGCGGTATCGATGATCATCACGCCGGTCTTTCGGCTCAGGGCGGCCTGAACGGCATCGTAAACGACGGCGGAGGGATCCGAACCCATCTTCTGTTTGATCAGGGGGACGTCCACCCGCTGTCCCCAGATGTCGAGCTGTTCGATGGCGGCCGCTCTGAAGGTATCGGCGGCCACGAGCATGACGGCATGGCCCTGTCGCTTGAAGTCGTGGGCCAGCTTTCCGATCGTCGTGGTTTTTCCTGTTCCATTGACGCCGACGACCATGATGGCGTAGGGACCGTTGCGCCGGATCGTAAGGGGGGCATCCGTCGATTTGAGAATGAGGGTCATGTGTTCTATGAGGATTTGCTTCAGAGCCTCGGGGTTCTTCAGATCCTTTCTCATGACGGTTTCTTTCATGTCTTCGATCAGTTCATGGGTGAAGGCGGCTCCCACATCGGCGGAGACAAGGATGGCTTCCAGTTCATCGAAGAGATTGCTGTCGATCACCTTCTCCCCGAAGATCATGGAGTCCACACCCGTGGCGAGGCTCTTCCTTGTTTTTTCGAGCCCTTTTTTGAGCTTTTCAAAAAAACCGCCGCCTTCTTTACTGTTGTTCAACATGCTTCAATTCCTTAATCATTAGATTTAATAAACCGGCAACCATGAAGAGCAAAAGTGTCATTCCGGCGAAAGCCGGAATCCAGAAAATGACTGGATGCCGGATCAAGCCTGCCCCGTACCTGATACGGGGTCCGGCATGACGGCCTTTGCCGTGTTTAATTGCCGGAGTAATAATATGAAACGATAAACCAAAAACAGAAGCTTTCTATATCCCATTTTTTGGTGAGATGTAAAGCACGGCGTGGTTAATGCTGGATTAATTGAAGTTCACGGAAACGAGTGACGTGACTCCCTTTTTCTCCATGGTGACACCGTAAAGATTGTCCGCCACTTCCATGGTTTTTTTGTTGTGGGTGATCAGGACGATCTGCGAGTTCTGCGAGATGTCTTTCAGAAGCCGGTTGAAGAGGGCAATGTTGGCGTCATCCAGAGCGGCGTCCACTTCATCGAGAATCAGGAAGGGCGTCGGCCTGAAGAGGATAATGGAGAAGATAAGCGCCACGGCGGCAAGGGCCTTCTCACCGCCGGAAAGAAGCATGACGTTCTGCGTTTTCTTGCCGGGGATATGAATTTCCATATCAACGCCTGTTTCCAGCATGTCCGATTCATCCGTCAATTTGAGTTCGGCCCGTCCTCCTGGAAACAGTCTCGGAAAGACTTCCTTGAAACAGGTGTTGACCGCCTCGAAGGTTTCTGAAAACCGCGTTCTCGAAATCCGGTTTATCCGCGATATGGTCCTCTGCAGGGCGTCCAGCGATGCGTTCAGGTCCGCGACCTGGGCCGTGAGAAAATCGTAACGCCCCTGCAGTTCGTCCTGTTCGCTCAGGGCGAGCAGATTGACCTCCCCGAAATCTTCAACGGCCTTGCTGTTCTGAGCGACCTTGTTCGTCAACGCTTCGAGCTGTGTTTCTTCCAGCCTTTCGAATCCCGCGACCAGACTGTTCAGATCGGCGCCGTGTTTTTCCTGAGCGCTTCTTTTCAGCAGTTCTATTTGAAAGGTGAACCCCTGAAGTTCCATCTGGCGCTCGCCGGTCTCCGCCGTGAGGCGGTCGAGCTCTCTCTTGATCTCCTGGCCTTCGGATTCCTTTGCCCTCAGGACATCTTCCTTTTCACGCTGGACAGCGGTCCGGCGCGAGAGGTCTTCCTCTGTCACCCGGTACTTTTCATAGAGGCTCCTGAGGGTCTCCCGTTCTTCTTCCATGTTCCGTGAGATATCTGAAATATCGTGGTCACAGGCCTCTATGTCTCCGCTCCTGATATCGATCTCCACGGCCATACCCTCCACGGATGCCTTCAGCCGCTCCAGGGTCTCACGACCTGCCGCCCTTTTTTCCTCGAGGGAGCCGAGGAGGATTTTTTCTTCCGTCAGCCCGCGCTCCAGCGCTTCCACATCCGCTCTCGCTGTTTCCCATTTCTCCTTCAACGACGCGACCGTCTCGTTATCCCTTCGCAGACGCTCTTCATTCACGGCGATGTCGTGTTCGAGAGCGGCCATGCTTTCGGAGGCCTGTGTTTCCTCGGAGGAGAGGTTTTCCCGGTTGAACTTCAGGACGTTCATCCTCTGTTCCACCCAACGGAACTCGTTTTCAAGGCCCTCCATGTCTTTTTTCCCGTTATGGATCCCGATCTCCCGCCCGCGAAGCTCCGCCCTGAATCGTTCCAGTTCCCCTTCAGCCGCGGCTGTCGCTCGGCCGAGTTCGTCCCTGCGGTCTCTTTCGATTCCCATGCTGCGGGAGATATTCCCAAGCTCTTTTTCCAGTTCGGTCATCTCTCTCTTGTTGTGCAGGAGGCTGCTGTCCCCGTTCATGCCGTTCCCGCCGGTCAGGACGCCGTGGGGGCTTATAATGTCTCCGTCGGGTGTGACGAAGGTGCCCCGGAATCCGTTTCTCCGCCAGAGAGATATGCCTGATTCGAGGTTCGGGATCAGGAGAACGTCGCCCAGGAGATAAGACGCGATATTCCGGAAATCGTCCTTGATCGTGACCTGGTCGATCAGCCTCACCGCCCCCGAGAGGTATTCGGGGGACTGGACGCTCAAGGGGCTTCGAACTTCAAGAGGGATGAAGCTTCCTCTTCCCGTCGAATGGGTCTTCAAATAGTCAATGGCCTGGATGCCGTCTTCCTGACTTCTGACAACGACATATTGGAGTTTTTCGCCGAGGACGGCCTCGACGGCCACCTCAAATTCTCGGGGGACTTCAATGTGATCGGCCACGAGACCGTACACGGAACCAAAGGAGAGAAGCTGATCCTTTCCGGCTTTCATGATGGACCGTGTGGCCTCACTGCACCAGAGATAACCCTCCTGAAATTCTTTCAGGGAAAAGAGCCGTGAAGATTTTCGTCCGTCTTCCTCTTTGAGGGCCGCGATCTTTTCCTCGCAGCACTTAAAGTCCTGTCTCAGAAAATCGATGCGGGAGAGAGCTTCTTTTTCTTTTCCCAGCAGGGCCTCGAATGCCGCCTCGCCCTCTCTGACCGCCGATGACAGACGGGCGAGAGAGTCCTGAATCTCCTCAATCCTCTTGCGGTTTTCTTCGATATCCCTGTTTTCCCGTTCCGATCGTCTCCTGAGGTCTTCGATTCCCCTGTCCAGGGAAGAGGACATGTTTTTCAGCCTCGCGTTCTCCGTCAGGAGATCGAAATAAGCGGCTTTCTTCTCTTCAAGTTCCCGGTGAATCGTTTTCTCTCTGTCCCTCAGGTCATCCGCGGCGCCCTGCTTCCCGGCAATGGACTCCCGGACGGCCAAAATTTTTTCTTCCGATTCCCGGAACTGGGCCTCCAGAGCGGCCGCCTCCTGAAAGGTTTTTTCCCGGCGATCCTTCAGGGTTTCCATGTCGGCGAGATCTTTTTCCCTTCTCTGGGCCAGATCCCCGATTTTGCCTCGCGAAAATTCAATGCCCTGCTCTTTGATGTTGATGTCGTTCTTGACGGCATAGAGCGTCTCCTGGAGCTGGTGAAGGAGTCCTTCATTTTCCAGGATATCCGAACGAATTTCTTCGATGGCGGATTCGATGACCTGCAGTCTTGTCCTCACATCCACGTCCCGGATGTTCAGAGCGGCCGCCGCGTTTTGAGCGGATTCCTGTTTTTCGGCGAGTATCGAGAAGTTCTGCAGGGCGATCGTCAGTTCCGCTTCTTTCAATTCTTTCTTCAGGGCCTTGAAGCGCTCCGCGCGCCTTGCCTGCTTTGAAATGGCGTTGAGCTGGGATTTGACTTCCCGGATGATGTCGTTCAGGCGAAGGATGTTCTGACGCGTGGCCTCCATCCTTCGGGTGGCCGATTCTTTTCTGCTCTTGTATTTCCGGATGCCAGCCGCCTCTTCGATGAACACGCGCCTGTCCTCCGGTTTGGCTTCGATCAGATTGGAGACGCTGTTCTGTTCCACCAGGGAATAGGTTCGGGCGCCGACCCCCGTGTCCATGAAAAACTCCCTCACATCGAGGAGCCGGCAGGGGACTTTATTGATGAAATATTCACTTTCCGCTTCCCGGAAGATCCGGCGGGTGATCATGATCTCGCTGCAGTCGGCGTAACCGCCGGGGAAATCGCGGCCGTCGTTGTTGAGGGTGATGGATACCTCGGCCATGTTGACCGCCGGCGCGTCATCGCTTCCGTTGAATATGACGTCCTCCATCTTCTTGCCCCGGAGGATTCTCGCGCTCTGCTCTCCCATGACCCAGCGGATGGAATCGAGGATATTGCTTTTTCCGCACCCATTGGGACCCACAATGGAGCTTATCCCGTCGGAGAAATCCAGGGCCGTCCTGTCCGGGAATGACTTAAAACCCAGGATCTCCAGTTTCTTCAGCTTCATTCAGGGAACCTCTCTTCCAGTAACGGGTTTCAGAATTCTCTGTCGTTATCGTTTATTGTATTGCGCAGGAAAAAAGCGGCTTCATGCTACTTTGGCAGATACTTTTAGCAGAATAAAAAGGCTTTGTAAAGAAAAAATACAACAAAATGTATTCCATGAAAAACAGACCACAATATGTTGTGTCGAACAAGGAAAAAAATGAAATTTATGTCTTCATCGCACGAAAACCGGGCGAATAAATGAGATGTTATCTCGGTTTTTTCCTTGACAGGAAGAGCCATACGGTTTAAGAAATCACAATCCTTTTTACTCAAAAAGGGACATAAGTTATTCAAAATAATACTGCTCTGATATTTATTGTTTCTTGTTCTGTCGTTCTGAGCGACCAAAGGGAGTGAAAAATCTTTTTATATTCACATTTTAAAATTTTCGTCACTTCGCTCTTTGCAATGACTATTCGTCGGAGTTGAACTAAATTTAATACGGAAAGGGGGGATCCTGCCGCCGGCTTATCACATTTCTTAACTTGTCCTTTTTGGACGGGGCCTTTGTTCAACGCAAAGTGGATCGAAGTTTTCATGAAATCAATATCTTATTAAAAGGGAGGGAACATTTTACTATGGCGCAGAAAACAATTGAAAAAAAAGGGAAAATTCATATGCCCACGCCTCTTCAGCAGAAGCTCAGGGATAAGACAATCACTGCCAAGAAATGGGCGGAAATGGTCAAGCCGGGAGACTGGATCAACCGCGGCGGCCCCGGTGCGGATACGCTGCCGACGATGGAGGCCCTGGCTGCCCGATTCGGCAGCGGCCCCGGGGACCTGAACAATATCGAGATCTGGAACCAGGCGATCATGCTCGGCAATAACTTCTTCGCCGCGGCCGATCTGGAGGCGAAGTACCATGTCCTCCACGAAGCCTTCCTGCTCCCCACCCTTCGCCCCCTCATGAAAAAGGGATACAAAGGCGTAGACTGGAAACACTGGGGATGGGCTATTGGGATGGACGCCGAATACGCCCGTTTCTACAGGAAGGATAAAGCAAAACGCGTTATGGACTGGGGCGTCCAGGCAGTCGCGGTGCCGGATGCGGGATACGTGAACGCCAGCTACGGTGTGAACAACTTCATGATCGTCGCCAAGTCGTGCAAGAAGCTGGTCTGCGAAATCCGCGACGATTTCGCCTGGTGCGAAGCGGGAAGGGGCATGTACCTGCCCATTGACCAAGTGGACTACTTCGTTGAAGTGGATACGAGTCAGGAGAAATACCAGTGGATGTACATAGCCGAAAAGGACATCAAGCCGAACGAAGTCCAGACGGCGATCGCCAACAACTGCCTCAGCATCATGCGCGACGGCGACTGCATCCAGGTCGGTATCGGCGCCCTGCCCACGGCCGTGGTCATCGCGCTGGCGAAATCAGATCTGAGACACATGGGCGTTCACAGCGAGATGATCGGCGAGTACGCCTTCACGCTCCTCGAAGCGGGCGTCGTCGACAATTCCAGGAAGAACATCGACAAGGGGAGATGCGGCTGGGCCTACATCATGCCCGTTGACACGCCCCGTTACTACGAGTGGATGCACCGTAACCCCCTCTTCGCCGGGTTCGACATCGGCTACACCAACAACATCGCGACGCTCTCCCAACTCGACGGCATGGTGACCGTCAACAACTTCGCCCAGATGGATCTCAGGGGGCAGGACGCAGCGGGTAATGTCGGCGGCCGTCCCATCTCCTCGACGGGCGGGCAGTTCCAGTTCACCCTCGGCGCCTCCATGGCCAAAGGCGGCAGGGCCATCATCGCGGCGACGGCACGGGATGGGAAAGGCCGGTCCCGCTTCGTGCCCATGCTGGAGCCCGGAAGCGTCGTGAGCGTGCCCGACTGGCTAGTGACCTGGGTGTGCACGGAATACGGCATCGTCAACATCCAGGGCTGCACGGACGCCGAAAAGGCGACGAAGATCATCTCCATCGCCCACCCGGACGACCGCGAGGCGCTGGCGAAGGCGGCCGTGGACCAGCTCGGCATCAAGGTGAACCACTGGATGTTCAAGCAGACGCCGGACCGCCGGTTCCCGACGGCGGACGAGCTGAAGGATCACAAGTACGGGTACGCGGACATGGAGATCAAACCGAAGGAGATCGCTAAGATTACAGACTGATCCGGTATTGAAGGATCTTAACGAAAAGGCAGGGTGTTATTCACCTTGCCTTTTTTTATCCTTTTCCTTCCATGATGACGGCTCTTATCGTCCGGGCGATCTGAGGGCTCGGCATCGCGGCATCACATTGAAAACATAGATGTATTTGCGACCTTGAAATCCTATTATCCTCTTGACAGGGGGCGGCCGGGTTTGATACTCAGGAGCTGCGAAAGATGGTCTGGCGGCTCAGCAGTTCTTTAAAAGAATGAGACAGGATTGAGTGCCGCATGGTTGAGGCGACCCTGCAAACCGGTAGTATTGCAAGCGTCAATCTTTCAAGGAGGGATAGCATGACGACACCTGTTCAGCAGAAGATTCGCGACAAGAAAAGAACGCCCCAGCAGATTCTCGATATGGTCAAGTCTGGAGACTGGATCCAGCCCGGTTCCGTCGGAGGCGACTCGACGGAGTGTATGAAGGAACTGGCCAAGAGGATCGGCCCGAAACTGAAGAACATCGAAATCTGGAATTATGCGATGTTCTTTCCCCACCCCGAATTCCAGGCAGTGGACCCCAAACAGGAATTCCACTGCTTCCATGAATACTTCTTTTTCCCCTGGAGCCGCAAGGCCAGAGACACCAACAACGTCACGAGCTGGGCGCAATGGGGATGGGCCATGGGCATGTGGTTCTGCCATTACCGTTTCGTGAACGCCGTGAAGGAAAAACGAGGCCTCGACTGGTGGTGGAACGCGGCATCGCCCTTCAATGCTCACGGCTTTGCGAATTTTTCTTACGGCACGAACAACGCCAGCATCTTCGGCCAGTGTGCCAGGAAGACGGTCATCGAAGTTCGATCGGATTATCCCTGGGCCGAGGGCGGCCGGTTCAACACCGTTCACATCGACGATGTTGACTATTGGGTTGAGGTGGATTGTGAAAAGTATAAGTGGCCCCAGATCAACGAGAAGGCGATCAGGGCGAAACCCAATGAGGAAGCTATCGCCAATCACATCATGTCGATCATGCGTGACCGCGACGTCATCCAGCTCGGGATCGGCTCCCTTCCATCCGCCTGTGTCGGCGCCATGGCGGCTGCCGGTTTCAAGGATCTGGGCATTCACACCGAGATGCTCAATGCCGGTCTCATCAAGCTGATCGAGTCGGGTCAGGTCACAAATAAATACAAGACCCTCGATAGAGGCAAGAGCGTTTACACCTTTGCCTTCCCCGTGGATGTGAAATGGTACTATGACACTATCCACCAGAACGAGGAACTGGCCGTCTACGACATCAATTACACCAATAATTTGTATAATCTCACCCGGGTCGACAACATGATCGCCATCGACAATTGTGTGGCCGTTGACCTCCTGGGCCAGCAGTGCAGCGGTTTCTATGAAAAACGCCCGATATCGAGTACCGGCGGATACTTCAATTTCGTGACCTTCTGCGCCCAGTCGAGGGGTGGTCGCGGCGTTGCCTCCATGACGGCAAGGAGCAGGCATGGCACCTCCCGCATCGTTCCCTTACTGCCCGAAGGATCCTCGGTGGACGTCCCGGCCCAGCTATCCAATTACATCTGCACGGAATACGGCATCGTGAACCTGAGGGGCCTCAACGGTTATGAGAGGGCGGCGGCGCTCATCTCCATCGCCCATCCAGACGACAGGGAATGGCTGGAGAAAGAGGCCCGCGAAAACGGCATGCTGCCCCCGAAGTTTCCTGTTTCCATGCTGCCGGTGGAAGGCAAGACAAGACGGTATCCCTCCTACTCGGATAGAAGAAAGTACAAGATGCCCTACCACGGCGAGCTCTGGGGATACGACTGGGAGGATGGTTATCAGTCCGCGAAGTAAATCAGCATTTCAATTATTATTCAAGAATGGCCCAGGGTTTTCCCTGGGCTTTTTTTGCACTGCTGTCCGTCTTGTGTCCTTGCCTTTAGCCTTTAGCCCTTAGCCTTTCGCCTTTGAGATTGACAAATTTCTGCTCCCTGTTTATAGTCGATGCACCGTTCAGGGAAGATTGCCCGCAGGAGCTGTCAGGATGTCCAAAGCAAAGAAGAAAAAACCCTTGCCCGCGACCGCGAAACCCGTGGAAATGCTTCCGGGACCTCAGACTCCCGGAAGAAAAAAATATCAGATATGGGCTTTCATTGTCTGGGTCGTCGGCATCATCTTGATTTTTCTCAAGTGGGGACACTTCTAATCATTTCAATTGTTTTTCACATCAGACGAAATCGTCATTTTATCCTTGACAAACTCTTTCCATATTTGTTACTCACAATGTACAAATTGCGGACTGCAGCAATGCAGGTTCTTTGACATAAACGATACCATGAGAAGCGCCATCGTTGCATAAGGGACTCTGGGCATATTAATCTTTCGAGTCCGAGGGGTTTTACGAAACATGTACGATAGCCTGCGGGGGCAGGCATTCGATGCCAGAGGAAAGGGGGGATGCAAGGGATTGCTTAACGGAATTTAAGAGGTAGTGGCAGAATCATTCAACCATGAAGTACATTATTTCCGTTTTACAATAAAAAAGGAGGAATTTTCTTATGGCGCAAGAGCACAGTTTCGCATCTCCGGGTCCTGCCGGATTGGGAGCACTGGCGGTAGCTTGTTTTGGTTTTGGTGCAGTATTTCTTGGCAAGGTAGCCTTAGAGGGTTTACCCTTACTGGCAGCCTGGCTGTTTGGCGGATGCCTTGTTCAGTACACCACGGCCGTTATGGAATTGAAGGACCATAACATCACCGGTGGAAACGTTTTCCTTTTCTTCTCCGCCTTCTTTATGCTCGCTGCGGGCCTGAGCGTTACAGCAAAATTCTTGATGATCAAGTTCGGGATGAAACCCGCGGTCCACGTGGAGGGCTGGATGTGGATGGCTGGAGCTGCTTTTCTGACAGCCGTTACTCCCGCGTATGCGAAGGGTAATCTCTTCATTTTCATTCTCGTTGTCCTGATCGACGTTGCTCTTTGGATGATCGTGGGTCTCGATACGGGCTGGTTCGGCGATCCCGCGGTCTTCAAACCGGCGGTAGGCTGGATCCTCGTGGTTGGCGGCTGGATCGGCGTTTACCTGGCTGGGGCGGTGGTTTGCAACACCGTGTATGGCAAGGCGATCTACTTTGTCCCCAAGCCCCTGGTGAAGTAAGAAGTAATATTAATTAAATTGTGGTTTGAGGGCGGGCTGCTTAAAAACAGCCTGCCCTTTTTTATTGAGGCGAATCAGAGGAAATAAAAAAACAGAAGGCCGCGAGTTCAGCGCTCGCGGCCTTCGTGCTTGTAAGAGAGGGAGGTAAGGGTACTCTCTACAGCATTTCGTATATTCCGGCGGCTCCCATGCCGCCTCCGATGCACATGGTCACGATGCACCTCTTGGCTTTGCGCCGCTTCGCCTCGTGCAGGATCTGGGCGGTGAGCTTTGCGCCCGTCGCTCCCAGGGGATGCCCGAGGGCGATGGCGCCGCCGTTGGGATTGATGTCGCCGGCCTTGTAGCGCTCTTCAAGACCGAGGACCCGGATGGAATAGAGGGCCTGAACGGCAAAGGCCTCGTTGAACTCGAAGAGATCGATGTCGTCCGCCTTGAGCCCGGCGAGCTTCAGGACCTTCGGAACGGCGACGGCCGGGCCGATGCCCATCTCCTCAGGCTTGCAGCCCTCGACGGCGAAATAAGACAGCCTTGCCAGGGGTTTCAGGCCGAGTTCTTTCGCCTTCTCAGCGGTCATGAGGAGAGTGAAGGCAGCCCCGTCTGTCATCTGGGACGCGTTCCCGGCGGTCACGCTTCCGCCCTGCTTGAAGGGCGACCGGAGTTTCGCCAGGTCCTGGAGCGTCGTGGGCCAGCGTACTCCATCGTCCGTGTCGAATACGACCTTTTCCCGGACGCGCTTTCCGTTCTTCGTTTTATAGACCGAGGCCTCTATGGGGATGATCTCGTCCTTGAATTTACCGGCCTTTATGGCCTCAAATGCCCGGCGGTTGCTCTCTACACCGAACTTGTCCTGGTCTTCCCGGGGGACGTTGTAGGTTGCGGCCACGTTCTCCGCGGTGATTCCCATGGAAACATAGGTATTGGGGCGGTCGCCCCAGTCGGGATGGGGACGGAAAATGCTTCCGCCCATGGGGATGTGACTCATGGTCTCACACCCGCCGGCGATGATGACGTCCGACCAGCCCGCACGGATTTTGGCCGTGGCGTCGGCGATGGACTGCAGTCCCGATGAGCAGAAACGGTTGATCGTCATCCCGGAGGTTGTGACGGGCAGTCCGGCTCCCAGGGTGAGGACGCGTCCGAGGTTCATGCCCTGTTCCGCTTCCGGGAAGGCGCATCCCACGATGAGATCGTCAACGTCTTCCGGCTTCAGCTTGGGGACCCTCGCCAGGAGTCCCTTCACCACCTGGATGCCGATTTCATCGGCCCGGGTCGAACCGAGGCCTCCTCTCCTGTACCGTCCGCCTGGACTTCTTACGGATTCAACAATAACAGCATCACGCATGATATGCCTCCTTATAAAAAAGATTAATTACGCAGTGGTTTGCCCGTGGTGAGCATGTTCATGATCCGGTCCTGGGTCTTGGATTCCCCGAGCAGGCTCAGGAAGACCTCTTTTTCCAGGTCCAGGATCTCCTGTTCGGAGACCAGGGTTCCCTCGGCGCAATCGCCGCCGGAAATGACATAAGCCAGTTTCTTTCCGATGTGGGCATCGTATTCGGATACGAAGTTTCCGTGCTTCATGTTGTAAAGCATGATATCCACCATGCCCCTGAAGTTCTCGCCCATGACGGGGATCATGGCGGGTCTGGGTTTCTTGTAGAACTTCGACAGACCCAGAACGACCTGCTTGGCGTCCCAGATCTGCTGGTCGCGGTTCAGGCTGATCCCATCGGTTTTCCGGATGTAACCCAGTTCCATGGCCTCCATGGCGCTCGTGGCGACTTTGGCCATTCCGATATTCTCGAAAACCTTTGCGTAGTACTGCTGGAGGTTCAGGCCCTGCTCGATTGTGCCGTCGGGGATGCCCTCGGTCACGCGCACCATCAGTTCCTTCGTGCCGCCACCCGCCGGGATGACGCCCACGCCGACTTCGACGAGACCCATGTAGGTCTCGCCGCAGGGCTGGCATCTCGCCGCGTGGATGGCCATCTCGCAGCCGCCGCCTAGGACCAGTCCGGCCGGAGCCGAGACAACGGGTTTTGAGAGGTACTTCATCCGCATGTTGGCGTTCTGGAAGTCCTCGATCAGTTTTTCCAGGATATCCCAGTCGCCTTTCTGAACGGCCACCAGAACCATGAAGATGTTGGCGCCCACGGAGAAGTTCTGGGCGTGGTTTCCCACGACCAGTCCTGTGTAGTCCTTCTCCACGATGTCGCAGGTGTCGAAGATCATCTGGATCATGTCCATATCGACGGCGTTCATCTTGGTCTGGAATTCAAGGCAGGCGACGCCGTCGCCGATATCGATGAGGCTCGCGCCGGGATTTTTCTTGATGACCATGTTGCGCTCTTTGAAGGAGGGCAGGATGATGATTTTCGGGTTTTCCCCTTCCTTCACGTAGCTCTTCGTAGCGAAATCATAGTAGTAGCGGCCGTCCTCTTTCTTCTGGTAGAAGGAGGTGAAGCCCGCCTTGAGCATCTCGTCGATCTTCTTGGGGACTTTCTTCTTCATCTTCTTCATGACGGCGACGGCTTCTTTCACGCCCACGGCATCCCAGGTCTCGAAGGGGCCCAGCTGGTGGTTGTAGCCCCACTTCATGGCATTGTCGATGCCCACGATGTTGTCGCAGATCTCCGGGACACGGTTGGCGGCGTAGATGAAGTTGTTGCAGAGGTATTCGCGGGCGACTTCCGCGGCCGTGTCTGTCCCGCTGAAGAGGACATTCAGCTTGTCGGCGAAACCGCCTTCCTTTTTCTTCGCCGCGCCGATGGACGCGTATTTCGGTGTGGTCGGCGCCACGTATTCCATGGTGTTGTAATCGAGGACGAGCTTGACCCTCTTGCCTTTTGCGTCCGTGGTCTTTTTGTAGAAGCCCTGCTTTGTCTTGTTCCCAAGCCACTTCTTCTCCATCATCTTGGCCATGAACTCGCCGGGCATGAAGTAGCTTCTCATCTCATCGTCCGGCACCGCCTCGTAGAGGTTCTTCATGACGTGATAGCCCGTGTCGAGACCCACGAGATCGAGGGTTCCGAAGACGGCGGACCCCGGCCTGCCCAGCGCTTTGCCGATGATGGCGTCGAGTTCTTCCACCTTGAGGCCCTTCTCGATCATGATGTGGATGGCGTTGGAGATGTCGAAGACGCCGATGCGGTTTCCGATGAAGTTGGGGACATCCTTGCAGATGACGACGCCCTTTCCGAGGACGTCCTCGCAGAACCGGACCATGTAATCCAGCACGTCTTTCTTCGTCTGCTCGCCCGGGATGATCTCCAGTAGCTTCATGTAGCGGGGAGGATTGAAGAAATGGGTTCCCAGGAAGCGCTCCTTCAGCTTGGCGCTGAAGTTTGCGGAGATGTCGCGGATCGGGATGCCCGAGGTGTTCGTGGTGACGATGCACGTGTCTTTGACGACCTTCTGCACCCGCGCGAAGAGGTCCTGCTTGATTTTAAGGTTCTCAATGACCACCTCGATGACCCAGTCGCAATCGGCCAGCCAGCCGAGGTTGTCTTCAAAGTTGCCGCATTTGATCATGGACGCGTTCTTCTTGGAGTAGAAGGCGGCGGGCTTGGATTTGATAACCCCCGCCAGCCCGTTCTGGGCGAAACGGTTTCGCCAGGCGGGGCTTTTCTCGGTGAGACCTTTTTTCTTGTCCTCCTCGGTAAGCTCGAAGGGGATGATATCCAGCAGAACGCACTCGATTCCGGCATTGGTCAGATGGGCCGCGATCGTGGCCCCCATGACCCCTGCTCCTAAAACAGCTGCTTTTTTGATTTCGAAAGACATAGATTCCTCCTTCTCATTTCCGGTCATTCCCGGGTGGGGCCTGGACCATCAGCCGCCGGCCGGGAATCCATAAAGTGTCTATGACGCGAACGATTCTTCCGCCATTTCGATGGGCGTCTTGTCCCCGATCTTGATGGCCGCGCAGCGTGACTTGACCGTGGTCAGGATGTTCAGCGCGAAGAACTTGGCCGCGGCGATCTTGCCGTTATAGAAAGCCACATCGGCGTTGTCATGGACGAGCGCTCTCTGCTTGGCCCTGGAGCCCGCGGCGCCCTTCTCCGCGTAGATGGCGTTCAGTTTTTCAGTCGCTATGGCGGCCTGCTGCATGAGGAGCCAGCCGATCACCACGTCGCCGAAGATTTCCAGATAGGGGGTGGCATAGAGGACGGGGACTAGGAAACTGGCGCTCTTGCCGATCTGGCCGAAGTGCATGGTGAGATCGGAAAGGGCGTTCGCCGCCTCTTCCAGGAAGGCGTTGTAGGATTTCAGGTCGTCGATTTTCCTGAGCCTTGCCATGTCC
>Ga0268280_1001065_pt1 | contig 19416 bp, 19 predicted proteins | sample saktaG_9_FD_190139 | JGI IMG/M metagenome (GOLD analysis project Ga0268280, IMG submission 190139) | Saline water microbial communities from Sakinaw Lake, British Columbia, Canada - sak_2011_5_24_40m | ecosystem: Environmental > Aquatic > Non-marine Saline and Alkaline > Saline ... | reverse complement strand
ATTCGATTCAACGCTTCGGGATGGTGCATCAGCATGCCGGATGCGCCCTGAACCAGAGGCTCAAAGATAAAGGAAGCCATGGACAAAGGATGATTCGCGATGGTCGACTCCAGTTGCGCGACCGCCCGATCTTCATTTTTCGGAGTGGGAGCGTCAACATAAATCACATCAAACAAAAAATCATGAAACGGTTTTGTGAAACTCCCCCGCTCGCTTACGCTCATCGATCCGAAAGTATCTCCGTGATAGGCGTTGTTGAAGGCAAGGACGGTATTTCTTTTTTCCCCGCGATTAAACCAATACTGTATCGCCATCTTTAAGGCCACTTCAACCGCGGTCGATCCGTTATCAGAGAAAAAGATTTTTTTGTGATGGATGGGAAGATGTTTCAAGAGTCTTTCCGACAATTCAACGGCGGGCTCATGCGTGAATCCGGCGAAGATGACGTGCTCCAGTTTTCCCGCTTGTTCGGATATTTTTCCCGCTATGTATGGATGCGCGTGCCCGTGCAGATTCACCCACCACGACGAGACGGCATCGATGTACCGCTTCCCGTTTTCATCAAACAAATACGCACCCTCGCCCCTGACGATCGCAATCGGCGGGTCCGCCGTTTGCGCCTGCGTGAAAGGATGCCAGATCGATTGTCTGTCTCTTCCGGAAAGATTCATGCGCGACCCTCTCTTAAATCATTGAAAACATGGATGCCTGCTGCCTTATAAATTCTCTGTTCATACGCGGCGCGAGCGGAATTCTACCCAGGCCTTTCACTCCGGAAACGTTTAAAATGATTTTTTCCGTTGCCGTGTTTTCATCACCGTTGAAAACAACGCCGCTGATGGGCAGCTTTCTTTTCTTCAGCATCTCGAGGGTGAGCAGCGTGTGATTGATGCTTCCAAGGTAATGCCGGCTGACCACAATGACTTCCGCCTTCCATTTTTCAATCAGATCGATCAGCAGCAGCTTTTCGCTCAGCGGCACCATGAGTCCTCCGGCGCCCTCGATGATCAGCGTATTTCTTGTCCTGGGAACCCTGATGTCCTTCAAGCTTATCTCGATTCCATCCATGGCGGCCGCGAGATGCGGCGACACCGGATGGTTCAGACGAAACGCTTCAGGATGAACGGTTGATTGATCGTTCGAGATCATTCTCCTCACAAAATCAGAATCGGTATCCTCGAGACTCCCCGCCTGAACCGGCTTCCAATAATCCGCCTTTAACCCTTCCGTGAGGATTGCAGCCGCGACTGTTTTCCCTATATCCGTGCCGATGCCGGTGATAAATATTCTTCTCATCGAATGATACGCTGCAGGATTTTGATCAGTGCACCCACTTCCTCTCTCGTGTTAAAAGCATGCAGACAGATCCGCAATCTCTCTTTTCCCCTGGGGACCGTCGGGCTCAGAATAGGTCTTATGTCATACCCTTCGTGCTGCAATTGCAGCGCAACGGCCTTCACATTTTCGTTTCCCGGAATGATGACACATTGGATGGGGCTTGTGGATAATGGTCGAGGGATGTCCACAGCCTCTCCGAATTGGCGGATCCTGTCGTTCAGCTCCATGCGATCCTTATCGGCCATGGGCAGCAACTCATAAGCGCACTTGACGGATGCCAGGGCGTGATACGGAAGCGCCGTCGTATAAATGAATGACCGGGCGAAATTGATGAGGTAATTTCTGAGCACGTCGCTTCCAAGGAGAATGGCGCCGTGGCAGCCGAGTGCCTTCCCAAACGTGTGAAGCCGCGCAAAACAGATTTCTTCCAATCCCAGGTCGTTGACCAATCCCGCACCCCCGGCACCGATCACCCCTGTGGCATGCGCCTCATCCACGATCAATTTCGCGTCATATCTAACGCACAACCTCGCCATCTCCTGCAAGGGCACCCTGTCACCGTCCATCGAATATACGGATTCCACCGCAATGAAGATGTCTCTTTTATTCCCCAGATTGCGGGCTGAAATCATTTTTCGCTCGGCATCTTCAAGATCGTTATGACGAAAAGACACGGTTTCCGCTTTCCCAAGTCTCATTCCGTCATAGATCGATGCATGAATATATTCATCGTATAATACGAGGTCATCCCTTCGGGGGACGCAGGAAAACAGGCCGATATTGGCATCGTATCCAGAGTTGAATATCAATCCTGACGGGGCTTTGTGAAATCGAGCGATGGATTTTTCAAGTTCTTCCACGAACGTTGAATTTCCGGCGAGCAATCGGGAGCCGGTGGAGCCTGCGAAGCGAGGTCTGTTTTTGGAACAATGGTCTTCAATGTTCTTGTATAATAGGGGTGAGCGCGCGAAACCGAGATAATCATTGGAACAAAAATCAACCATTTCCGAGTGCACTTTCAGTGTCCGGAGCATGCCAAGTTCTTTTCGCTTATCAAGCCGCCGGCGCAAAGAGTCCTCTCTCATCGGCTGTCATCATCCTTCTTTAAAATTTATGGCGCGGGCCGGAATATCGGCAATCAGCCCTTTGCTTTTGTTTCCTTTTTTTTCTTTTTCTCCTTGCCCTCTTCCGGGGCTTTCTTTGACTCCTTGTCTTTGCCGCCTTCCGGAGCTTTTTGAGCAGCAGCCGCCTTTTCCGCCTTTTTCTTTGCCAGTTCTTCTGTCTTCTTTTCTGATTTCGCAATCGCCTTCAGTCTTTCATCTATGGCCCTGATACGCGCCTGCAGCTTCTTTCTGAACGCGTCCTTGTTGATTTCAGAAGATTCGGGTCCCTTTTCAGACAGGAAAGACAGGCGGTCTTTCAATTTTCGTTCAAAATGTTCTTTCTGTCTCATTTGTATCTGCTTCTGTTTTGATCCCATTTTTTATACCTCTCCATTCCAATTGTTTTGCCCCGGCAGTTCATGGTCTACGCGGAGCTTTCTCCTCCCTGCCCGGCTGATGGACATTGGCAAAATATGTATCAGGAATCACGCGGAAAAGCCATCACATTTCAGAAAAACAAGCGGAAACAAGAAGCCGCCCCCTGGACAAATGGGGCGGCTCGGTGAGAACGCGGATAAATCGAGAGGGTTATGAAATATCACCCCTTATAAAAAGGGTCACCTCGGACAGGACAGCGTAACCTTTTTCCGGAAGCCCGCTTACGATTTGGACCAGACCGCCGATTATCTGATAATTCCTGATTTTGCGACGTTCGGGAAAATACTGCTGATTACCTCTTCAACCTGTTTATCCGTCATCAGCCCCATATCAAAAAAATCTCCCCAAACAAAACGATTGGAATCAGGCGAGCGCGGGATACCAGGTGTCGTGGGCCACGAAGTCTTCCTCGATATCGTGCGGTTGGTGCAGTGTTCCTTTCGGGATTCTTAGAAAGGTTCCCGCGACCAGCGGCACGTCTCCGACGCCTTCGACCCACATCTTGGCCTTGCCCTTCAGCACCAAGATGATGTCGTCCGAGTTCTCGTGCAAGTGTCTCTCTACTTGAGATCCGACCGGCAAATGAACGAGAGCGCATGTAATGTCAACCTTGTCCGCTCGTTTGGATACGAGATATGCGACCTCAACGCCGGGCAGCTGCGGATGAGGGTCCCACTTCCTTTCGTCTGGTTGAATAAGCTTATAGTTTTCCATTTCCCTCCCCCAAAAATTTATTGTTCCGATAAGGATGTTGACGGTCGACGCTTTCTGTTTGGGCAGGAGAAACTGCCATATTGCTTGAAATTCAATAGCATAAAAGGTGTGCAAGTCAATGATTATTTGGGACCGGAATTCCCTGGATTTTACATTCCGCGCCAAATTGCCTTGACATGCAAGAACCCTTCTTCTTCCGGCTGATCCAGCAAGGTGATTATAAATGTGGGTGAAAGATTGCAATAAATCCAGAGGGCCGGGGAAGCCTTGCCCTCTCCATCATCGACAAAGACATCCTTACCGCATTTCCCCCGCCAGGTCACTTGACACATGCATTTTCATAATGTACTAATAAAAAAGTTTGATCCATTAAGACCCCTAAAAAACACATGGAAGGAGTGTGCCCCATGAAAGTCAAGGAATTTGGAAATCTGAGCTTATTCATGGTTTTCCTGCTCATTCTGGCCGTCGTGCCCCTAGGCTGCAGCGCAAAAAAGTCGGTCACCAAGGCGGATCTTAAAACAGACGGCGCAGTCAACATGCAGTCTTCTCTTGATCGAATCAGGAATGTCCTCAAGTTGAATCCCGATGGAACAGTATCCCTGAACGAGAAAAAACCCGACTACTCATCATTGAACCGGGGGGACTCGGCCTTCGGAAAGTCACTTCTCGCATCTCTCAACACGATGGTAAAGGATGGGATTGTTAGCGTGAATCCGGACTTTTCCGTGAATTGGCTGATACAACCGCCGAGGAGCGGCCAATCAGTGGGGAAGGGAAGCTGCAAGACTCATTGGTGGGGCGAAACGTGCTTTGTGGATGGTTCCACCACAAAGAAAGTCTGCACGGGACTTGAGGGGGGTGAAGGTGCCCTGATCATCTGCGGTTGTATACCTGTCGTGGACCTGGCTTGCGAGATCATCGAAGTCGTCGGCGCCATCCCCCTTGAAGCCGAAATTTGCCCTTGCGCGCACAAGGGCGACAGTTCCACCTTCCATGTGACCTGGATAGGGGCCGCATGGTTTACCTGCAACTGAGATGCGGAAAATTGGGCTTTTGGGGACGGCCTGAACCAACCCGACGCTCCTGTCCCGGGTCTCAAAATATCTTGACAACTTCGAAAAAAGATATAGAAAAGAAACAGTTTTCATGAATCAAATAATATTTTGAAAGGGAGGAGCCATAAAGATTATGAAGCATCTCAAGCATTTGGTATCATTAGTGATTGTTCTTGCGCTGGCCCTGGTGTTCATCGGCTGCGCGAAACCCCCTGACGAGGAGAAGTCGGCTGCCAAGGCCGCCATGGACGCTGCGGCAGCAAAAGGCGCTGACAAGTATGCCGCTGCCGATTTCAAAGTCGCCAAGGGTCTGTGGGACAAATCGGAAGCTCAATTAAAAGAGAAGAAGTACAGTGAAGCCAAGCAGGGCTATCTCGATGCGAAGGCTGCTTTCCAGAAGGCCGCCGTTGCCGTTGAAGCCGGGAAGAAGGCCGTGGCCGCTGAGGTGACCGCTGCCGTGGCCGCTTTGGAAGAGAGCTGGAAAAACCTTGAAGCTTCCGCCAAGAAACTTAAAAAGAAGATTAAAGATAAGAAGGATGCCTGGGCCGCGGACGGCAAAGCCTTCGAAGAGAAGCTTAAGGCCGCGAAAGACACAATCGCCGCCGATCCGGCCGTCGCCAAGACGAAAACCGGCGAGCTGAAAGCCATCGTGGACAAATGGGAGGCCGCTTTCAAGGAACTGGCTGCCGCTCCCGCAAAACCGGCGAAGAAAAAGAAGAAGTAACTTCTTCCAGCGTTGAACAGTTGTCGGTCAAAAACAAAAAAGCGTTTCGCTTGCAAAGGCGAGACGCTTTTTTGTCCCCGACCACGCCTTGGTGTGTCATTGCACGACCTGACCCTATCCCGGAATGGCTTACACACTTTCTATTTTATCCTTGATGCTTCCCAGATATTTCATCGGCACGCCAAGCCGCTCACCGGTCTCGACCACATCAAGATAATAGCGCTTCATCTCACCCGGGTTCGCCTGCACATGCGAATGAGCCCTCGTGCGCTCATAGTGAGGCATGCCCAGCACACCTTCCTTCAACAGCCGGGCGGCCTGCTCGTCATTTTCGATCTGAAAGACTTTCGTATCCGGATAATTCCTGTAATTGACCCCGCGGGCTTCAAGGACATTCAGCGCATCTCTCACCGCCCGGATCATGAAAACCCACACATCCGGGGACGTATCCGGCGACGGCATCGCGCCCTCGGCAATCATCGTACCCAGCAATCCCGCGTTGACTGCAAAATGGATCCAGAGCCATTCGACGATATTTTCTTTTATCTCCGGCTCTATCTGCGCCTTTGAAAACGTCTCACGGATATTGTTCAGCATCCCCTCCGGCCCACCCGGCAGTTCGCCTATCCTGTATATTCTCTGAATGTTCGCATACAGAACACCGTCATCGCCTCTTGCGCCGCTGAAAACCGAATAGCCCCACAGGTATCTCCCGCGACCCAACAGGGCGTCGAATTCGCCCGGGCCGTTCCAGTTGGCACAGAACATCAGAAAAGCGGCGGACGAAGCCCTGTCCTTGTAGTCTTTCACCGCATCCGCCGCCTGCATGTGATTTGTGGGGACCATCACGAGGTCATAGCCGTCATCAGGACCGACTTCATCAACCACCTTCGGCCTGTAAACGGCCATGTATTTTTCAGGCGCGCCCCTTCTCATATCCATCACATCCATCGGAATGTCATGCGCGTGTTTTGCCAACGAGCCCTTGCGGACAGCATGTGTTACATCAACACCCGCTTCGCTCAACACCCAGCCGTGCATGACTCCCACATTCCCCATGCCGATGACAAGAATCTTCATGGATGCACCTCAGCTAAATTGTTGTCTTGTCTTTGGATTGCTTGCCTGTGACCTGTTCATCCGGATTTCTTTGTCTTTACGTTTCATATTGAAAATCCTCTCAGGCAATAAAGCGGCCGCTTAAGACAGGGGGCATGTCTCCATCATGTTTCAGATTGAAATCTACCTGCATCAGTTGATTATTTCAATATAAGATTGAGGGAAGGAATTGATCGATTTCGCCCTTTCAGAAACTTTTTGAAACACTTACCTTAAAAATCGTTTCATTTACCTGCTGCTAAATAGCTTTAATAAACGCTATTTTCACTGATTACTGATTGAAAGAGAGTTCCATTTAAATGAAAAGCTACTTCTATCACAGAATACTAAATGAATTGTTGAAATTAAAAAAAGGATTACAAAAGGAATATCTTAATGGTAAAAAAAACAAAAACATGCTTTGATACTGCCTGATTTGCAACTGGCTCGCACATATGTAAAATTAATCATTGACAATAAAGTAAGTATTACATGATAATAAAAACAACAATATAATATGGTTGACTATATGGCTGTAAAAAAAGGGAAAAAAAGTCGGATAAAAGGACCACCGGAAAAAGACAAATTACCACCCGGTGGTGTAAAAATTGTCGATGCTTTCATATTCCTTTTAAGGAAAAAGGAATTCAGTACAATAACGACAGCCGAGATAGCAGAAGTATCCGGGGTTAATGAATCCCTCATATACAGGTATTTTGGAAGCAAGCGTGAATTGCTTCACAGCGTCCTGTTTTATTTTGTCGACGATTACGTCAAGGATATATCGCTTAAATTAAGAGGTCTCAGGGGATCTCTTAACAAGCTGAGAAAAATTGTCTGGGAACATATTTTTCTATATCAGAATGATCTCGTTTTTGCCAAGATCCTGCTTCTGGAAGTGAGAAACTACCCTGGTTACTTCCAAACTGAAACGTATAAGGTCGTTCAGAAATATACTAAGTTCATTCGAGAGATTATTGAAGAGGGCGTCAGGGAGGGGGAGATTCGCGACGACATCTCAAGCTGGATTATCATGCAAACAATCATGGCCGGAATAGAACATCTAAGTATGCCCACCTTGTTATTCGGAAAAAACTTATCAACAGATGAATTGACTGAACATTTCTGTAATATTCTGTTTGAGGGGATTAAGATAAATTGATTGCGATGGTCATTTGATTTTCCATGGCTGTCTGTTGCGCACCCGCCGGGTAATAATACGCCTCTTTTTTATTCAAGAAGTTAATCGCAAAATCCTGCCCGTATGCTTGGGCTGCCCCAAGCGATATGATTTGACCAGACACCGCCTGATGGCACAAATAAAACCTAAATCAGATAAAATATGCTTGACAAAATAATTCTTCCATAGTAAAAAATTGGTGAAGTAAGTAAGTATTACTTTATCATGGAGGTGAGAAGTGAAAACTGAAGATTGTATAGCAATAGTTACCGGAGGTGCTTCTGGATTAGGTGAAGCCTGTGTGCGCGCTGTAGTGGCTGGCGGCGGGAAAGCTGCAATTTATGACCTGCAGGCGGATCGGGCAGAGAAACTTATTTCTGAGCTGGGTTCCAATGTCATCTTTGCGAACACCGATGTAACAAGTGATGAGAGTGTTAAAGCAGCCGTTTCAAAAACCATAGAAGCTTTTGGGGGAATGAATGTTGTTATCAATTGTGCCGGTGTTGGGGATCCGGCGAAGGTGCTGTCAAAAAAGGGTCCCATGCCTCTGTCGTTTTTCAACCGGGTGGTGCAGATCAATCTGGTAGGAACGTTCAATGTTATCCGTCTCGCTGTCGAGCAAATGGTAAAGAATACCCCCAATGCAGACGGCGAAAAAGGCGTGATCATCAATACAGCATCAGCCGCAGCATTCGATGGTCAGGTAGGTCAGCCGGCATACAGCGCATCAAAGGCGGGAGTCGTGGGCATGACGCTTCCTCTGGCGCGCGAATGTGCCGATTACGGCATACGTGTTATGACGATTGCACCCGGGCTTTTTAATACGCCGATGCTGGCGATTCTTCCGGAAGCAGCGCGGGAAGCACTGGGAAAGATGGTACCCTTTCCGCCACGGCTCGGCTTCCCCTCCGAGTATGCCATGCTATGCCGGCATATCATCGAGAACCCCATGCTCAACGGCGAGGTGATCCGACTCGACGGTGCCATCCGGATGGCGGCGAAATAGATCTGCACGAGGTGTCTGTACGATACTTTATCCGGACAGGCATCAACATAAGTATAGCAAAGCGTGTGATATTGAAATTTATTTAAAAGTTTTATTGGAGGAGAAGACAATGGAATATACGACGATTCTTTATGAAAAAAGTGAAGGTATCGGAACCATTACCTTGAACAGACCAAAGAGCATGAATGCCCTGAATAGTACCCTGTTGGTGGAATTAAGCCGTGTATTCAACGAGATTGCAAAAGACGATGAAGTCAGGGTTGTGATTGTTACCGGAAGCGAGAAGTTTTTTGCCGCCGGCGCTGACATTACTGAAATAGCGAACATTGGCACGCCTGCTGATGCCTATGATTTTTTAAAAACAGCAGATGTTTTTCGAAAACTGGAAGACTTTGACAAACCGATTATTGCCCTGATCCGGGGGCTTGCTCTGGGTGGTGGATGCGAGCTCGCGATGGCATGCGATCTGAGGATTGCAGCGGAAAATGCTGTTTTCGGACAGCCTGAAATACGTATTGGTGTGATTCCCGGTGGCGGAGGGACACAACGATTGCCGCGGCTGATAGGCGTTACTAAGGCAAAGGAGCTTTTGTATACGGGTGATAGTATTGACGCTCAGGAGGCATACCGGGTAGGTCTTGTAAACAAAGTCGTTCCCAATGAATCAGCCGTGGATGAAACGCGAAAGATGGCTTTGAAGATAGCCCGTCAGCCGGGGATAGCCCTGCGAGCAACGAAGCTTGCGGTAGATGGCGGCATGAGCATGGATATGAAATCGGCCCTGGCATACGAAGCCCGCTGTTTTGAGATTCTCTTTTCTACGGATGATCAGAAAGAAGGAATGAAAGCCTTTGTGGAAAAGCGCAAACCTGAATTTAAAAACAGATAATCGTGTTGTGAAGGAGAGTTTAAAATGATTGGTATTACATCATACGGTGCATATGTTCCGAGATACAGAATGGATCGGAAGATAATCTTTGCTGCCATGGGCTGGTTCAATGGCGCAACGGCCGGAGCTGCCCGGGGAGAGAAAGCCATAGCCAATTACGATGAGGATAGCATAACCATGGCCGTGGCGGCGGCGTCCGATTGCCTGTACGGTTGTATTCGGAATGAGATTGACGGGTTTTATTTATGTTCGACAACACTCCCGTACCTGGAGCGTCAAAATGCGGCCATCTGTTCGGAAGCTCTCGCATTGAGGCCGGATATCCGGACGGCAGATTTTACAGCGACACTGAAGTCGGGAGCAACGGCACTCATTGCTGCCCTCGATGCGGTGCGCTCGGATGATATTTCAAAGTTTATGGTTTGCGCGACGGATTCCCGTCAGGGCAGGCCGGGCAGCAGCAGGGAACACACTTTGGGTGACGGTGCCGCGTCCCTCATGGTGGGGAAAAAAAATGTCATTGCCGAGTTCAAGGGGAGTTTTTCCCTCACCCGTGATTTTCCAGACTACCGAAGGACACAGGAGGAACGGTTCTCTCATTCCTGGGAGGAGCGTTGGATCAGAGATGAGGGATACACGAGGATTATTCCGGCGCTTATTGGTGGTCTGTTCAAGAAGTATGATCTTAAGAGCACGGATTTTGACAAGGTCGTCATTTCGTGTCCCGATCGAGATCTGAACAATATCTGCAAGCGGCTCGGATTCAACGAAAAACAGGTTCAGGACAATTTACTTGCGAGTGTCGGTGATACCGGTTCTGCTCTTGTTCTGATGATGTTTGTAGCAGCTCTTGAAGAGGCGAAGCCGGGTGACAAGATTCTGGTTGTTGGCTACGGCAATGGCGGTGAAGCACTGTTTTTTCAAGTAACGGAGGAGATTGAGAAAGCCCGCAACAGACTCGGAATTAAAGGACACCTGGCCATGAGGAAAGCGATGGACAATTATAACAAATACCTCGTGTTCCGTGATCTGCTTCCCGTTGAGGTGGGAATTCGGGGAGAGGAGGTCACCATGGCACGTATGTCTGTGATGTATCGCGAGGGCAATACCCTTGCGGCGCTATGTGGTTCGCGTTGTAAGGCATGCGGCACTCCCCAGTACCCGAAACAGCGGATCTGCATTAATCCGCAATGCGGTGCCATTGATCAGATGGAGGAATACTTCTTCTTCGATAAGGTTGGACGAATAAACTCATACACGGGCGACAATCTTGCATTCAGCTTGGATCCACCTGCCATGTACGGGTTTATTGATTTTGAAGAAGGCGGAAGACTCTACCTTGACATAACGGATACAGAACTTGATTCGCTGAAGGTTGGAATGCCTGTCAGGATGACATTCCGCCGCAAGTTTGTTGACCGGCAGCGAGGGATATACGCCTATTTTTGGAAGGCGGCTCCAGCATACGAAGCGAATGCATAGAGGGAGGAACATACAGTGGCCACGGGAATAAAGAATAAAGTAGCGATCATTGGGATGGGATGCACCAGATTTGGTGAGTTTTGGGATAAAAGCGCGCAGGATCTTATGGTTGATGCGTTTAAGGAAGCAATCGACGATGCGGGGATAGAAACAAAAGACATCGGGGCGGCATGGCTTGGCAGCTGCTTTTCTGAAGTCAATGTGGGCAAGGGTGCCATACCGCTTGCCAGGGCTTTGAAGCTGCCGAATATTCCCGTCACGCGAGTGGAGAATTTTTGTACCACGGGTACGGAGGCGCTGAGAGGAGCCTGCTATGCCGTTGCCTCAGGTGCCTGTGATATCGCGCTTGCCTTAGGTGTTGAGAAGCTTAAGGACACGGGGTACGGCGGGTTGCCGGATTTCGGCACCATGCTGGGTACGGAAAACCTTTTTTATACGCCAAACCTGACGGCTCCAGGCATGTTCGGGATGGTAGCAACGGCCTATTTTGAAAAGTACGGCCTGAGCGCAGAAGAGGGGAAACGTGTACTCTCGCGGATATCGTATAAGAGTCACAAGAACGGCGCCATGAATCCGCGAGCCCATCTCCGCCGGGAAGTGAGTGTAGAGGTCATGATGAAAGCCCCCATTGTTGCATGGCCGTTGGGTCTTTTTGATTGTTGCGGCGTGAGTGATGGGGCTGCCGCCGCTATAGTGGTTTCCGCCGACAGGGCCAAAGAGTTCAGATCCGACCCCATTTACCTAAAGGGGCTTCAACTTTCGCTGACCCCTGCCACGGGAATTGGACATCAGAGTTGGAACGGTATCCACTTTGAATCGACACGCATTGCCGGGATCAATGCCTATAAAGAAGCGGGAATCAAAAAACCAAGAGAAGAGATCAATCTCATGGAGGTCCATGATTGTTTTTCCATCAGCGAATTGCTGACGTACGAGAGTCTGCAGATTTCTCCAATTGGAAAGGCCCGGTACGATATCGAAGGTGGATTTTACGATCTCGACGGTCAAATTCCCTGCCAGAGTGACGGCGGATTAAAGTGCTTCGGACATCCCATCGGAGCTTCCGGAATCAGAATGGCGTATGAGATTTACAAGCAGCTGCAAGGCAAAGCCGAGCCTGCCCAGAGGCAGTTAAAGAACAACCCGAAGCTCGGGCTTGCTCATAACCATGGAGGGATCTGTGGGAGCCTGGTTTGCAGTGTGGCTATATTCGGCAATGAGTTGTAAGCAGGCTCTTTACAGGAAGTTCTCATTGATGATGAAGGAGGTTAGGCCGGTAAACAAAGGTTTCCCAGGCTTTTCTTAATGAACGGCAGGTTTCATTATGCAGCTCTCGAATATTTTGAACAATGATTTCGAAGGGTGTGAAAAATGAGCAGGTCTTTATTCAAGGAAGAGCATGACATCTTTCGTGATGCCTTCAAAAAATTTCTTGCCAAAGAGGTTATTCCCTATCTTGAGGAGTGGGAGCGGACCGGAATCGTGTCCAGGGAAGCATGGAAAAAAATGGGCATGAACGGATTCCTTTGTCCCTGGCTTGATGAAAAATACGGAGGTTCCGGCGTAGGCTTTGAGTATTCCCTCGTCATTAATGAGGAACTTGCGTATATCGGCTGCCATGGGCTCATAGCAGGGCTGCACAGTGACATCATCGTTCCCTACCTATACAGTTTTGGCAATGAAGCGCAGAAGGCGAAGTGGCTTCCCGGTTGTGCTTCAGGCGATATTGTTACGGCCATCGCCATGACAGAACCCGGCACGGGATCCGACCTGGCAGCGATCCGAACCACCGCTGTGAGGGAAGGAGACGAATATGTGATCAACGGTCCGAAGACTTTCATCTCCAATGGAATACATTGCGATCTGGTGATTGTGGTGGCAAAAACAGATCCCAAGGCAAATCCTCCATTCAAGGGCATCAGCCTGATCTGTGTCGAAAACGGAACCCCCGGCTTTTCAAAGGGAAGAAAGCTCGAAAAAATGGGATTTCACAGCCAGGACACGGCGGAGCTCAACTTTGAAGATTGCCGGGTACCCGCATCCAATCTTCTGGGAGAGGAAGGAAAAGGCTTTTATTACCTGATGCAGAAACTGCAGGGAGAAAGGCTGATTGCCAGTATCTGGGCGCAATCCATGGCCGAGGCCATGCTCGATATGACTGTCAAATATTGCCGGGAAAGAACCGTTTTCGGAAAACCGATCAGTTCCTTTCAACACAACACATTCAAGATTGTGGAGATGGCCACGGAAATTGAATTGGGAAGGGCTTTTTTGAATTCTCTCATCGAAGATCATTGCGAAGGGAAGGATATTGTCAGACAGGTCTCCATGGCAAAGGCCTGGATTCCCGAAATGGCCAACCGCGTGGCTTACCACTGCGTACAGCTTCATGGTGGATATGGCTATATGGAGGAATATCCGATTTGCCGCTTCGCAAGAGACGTGCGTGTCATTCCCATTTTTGCCGGCACCACGGAAGTGATGAAAGTTATTGTCGGCAGGATGATGGGGTTATAGAGTTTTTGGAGAGCTAAGAGGCCGCGTGTCGAGTTGAAATTATCATCGGACCATGCTTACTGAAAAAAAGGGGGAGATATGCAGAATTTGCTGGAACAGGTCAGGCACTGGATGGTGTACAAACCAAAGGGTATCATGGTTTATGAGGGGGACAAAACATTTACCTACTCTGAGATCCATGATCGCGCAAGGCGATTTGCGGGGGGGCTTAAAAAGCTCGGCATCAAAAAGGGCATGCGTGTCGGCGCGCTCATGTTTAATAATTATCGGTGGTATGATCTCTACTACGGGCTGGCCGCTGCCGGCTGTATCCTTGTGCCTTTGAATTACCGACTGGCAAATCCCGAGATTGAATATCAGATCAACGATTCGGGCTGCAAGATGATGGTTTTCGACCCTGAATTTACGAAGGTCGTTGACGATATCAAGGGCAACTTGACGTCGGTACAACATTATATTTACACGGGAGATGAAGCGCCCTTCAAAGGGGCAATCCCTTATGATACGCTGCTCAATGCAGATCCCTTTGAAGCCGATGTCACCGCAGACGATGTGTTTGGCATCTACTACACCGGCGGCACGACCGGACTGGCAAAAGGGGTCATGCTGACTCACAAAAACATTCTGGCCAATGCCTTCCAACTCTGCACGCATATCAATCTGACAGGCGACCATCTCGCAATGCATGCGGCACCCATGTTTCATCTGGCCGACGGCGCGTCGAATTTTGCAGTCACCCTTGCAGGCGGTTCCCACGTATCTGTAAAAGCCTTTGAGCCGTTAGCGGTATTGAAGGCCATCGAAAAATATAAAGTGACCTGTGCCTTGCTCGTACCCACGATGATCAACATGCTCATCAATCATCCGGATGCCGGAAAATATGACCTCAGCAGCATGAGGCTCATCTGGTATGGTGCGTCCCCCATCGCACCTGACGTGCTCCAGCGGGCTATAAGTATGTTCAAGTGTGACTTCTACCAGCTTTATGGAATGACAGAGGCAGGGCCGATTCTCACGGTTCTTCTGCCTGAAGACCACATGGTTGATCCCGACGATCCAAAGTCTGTCAAAAAGTTAAAGGCTGCAGGCAGAGAGGTCATTGGTGTCCAGATGCGGGTGGTCGATAAAAGCGGCAAAGACATTAAGCCCGGCGAAATTGGTGAAGTGCTGGCTAAGGGTGACAACATCATGGCGGGTTACTGGGCGAAGCCCGTGGAAACGGAAGAAGTATTAAGCAAGGACGGCTGGTATCAGACCCGCGATCTCGCCGAGATTGACGAGAACGGCTATATTTACATCGTTGACCGTGCAAAAGACATGATCATCAGCGGGGGTGAAAATATTTACACCGTTGAAGTGGAAAGCGCTCTTTACAAGCACCCTGCCATACTGGAGACAGCCGTGATCGGTGTTCCGGACGAGAGATGGGGAGAAGCCGTAAAGGCCTGCGTCGTCCTTAAAGCGGGTATGAAGGCAACGGAGTCTGAGATTGTTGATTTCTGCAAAAAACTCATAGCAGCTTACAAGTGCCCAAAAAGTGTCGATTTTCTGGATGCAATCCCGAAGAGCGGTGCAGGTAAAATCTTGAAACGGGAGCTGCGCGATAAATACTGGAAAGGACATGCAAGAGGTGTTGCCTGATTGCTTTTTATGTAAGCTAAGGAGAATCCTGGGCTCATAAGTATCAATTTTAATAAGGAGGATATTATGGAACCTAAAGCAACAGAAACTATGGCCGTGGGAAGACTTCTGAAAAATGCTGCTATCAGGTATCGCGATAAAGAGGCGCTATATTGCTCAACCTCAGGGCGAAGATTCTCTTTTCTGCAGCTTAACGAGCGAACGAATCGCCTGGCTAATGGACTAATGAATTTGGGTTTAAAGAAGGGCGATATGGTGGCGTTTCTCATGACAAACCGCTCTGAAATTATTGAAACCTTTTTCGCAATTGGGAAAACAGGCTTGGTGGGGCTTCCACTGAATTACCGTTTGATTGCGAAAGAGATCGTTCAGATGATAACGCTTACCGACGCGAAAATACTGATCTTCGAAGATACCTTTACCAAGGTCGCCGAGTATGTGCGCCAGCAGCTGCCCGCGGTTAAAACATTTATAGGGATTGGCAAGGGAATCCCTGAATTTGCCTTGGATTATGACAAGCTCATTTCAAACTCATCTCCCAATGAGCCAAATATGGATATCCGGGAAGAGGATGACTACTACATGAACCTCACCTCCGGGACGACAGGGCTGCCAAAATCCTATATGCTGACCCATTACAATAATGCTGGAGTCATTATCGACATAACTACGATGTACAAAGTGACAGAAGATGACGTAGTACTGATTATTTTCCCGATGTTCGGAAGAGTGGGTTATGCATGGATGGGTGCAGCGATATACAACGGCGCAAAACAAGTTATAATGAACTTTGAGCCGAAAAAAGTTCTCGAGATAATTCAGTCCGAAAAAGTAACCATATCGAACTGGGTTGCCCCCATGGCGACGTTCATTCTTTCTGTTCCGGAATTCGATAAATTCGACCTGAGTTCCTTACGTGGTCTTGTATTTGCGGGGGCAGCTTTTCCAGTGCCTCTTCAAGACCAGCTGAGAAAGCGAATCAGCCCCAATATCTACGAATTTTATGGTCTTCAGGAAACGGCCATTATCGTCAATGCAAGCATAAAAGATAAAGTAAAAAAACCAGGTTCTATTGGAAAAGTATCACCATGGGCTGAGGTTCGCATCGTCGATTCATCCGGAAATGATGTTCCAACAGGTACCGTCGGAGAAATCATTGCCAAAGCCTTGGCCTCAACGACGTCGTATTATAAAAACGAGGAAAAAACAAAAGAAACCTTCAAGAACGGCTGGTGTCATACAGGTGATCTTGCGCATTTCGACGAGGAGGGGTACGTTTATCTCTCAGGAAGAATCAAAGACATGATTGTCACCGGCGGCCAGAACGTTTTTTCTGCAGAGGTTGAAAATGTTTTAACTGCTCATCCAGCCGTGGCAGACTGCACCGTCATTGGATTACCGGATGAAAAATGGGGAGAAGCCGTCACGGCGATCATTGTCAAGAAAGCCGGGGTTGAGGTAACTGAGAATGATATTTTAGCATTCTGCAAAGAAGAAATGGCCGGATTCAAGGTTCCCAAGAAAATTATCTGGTATGAGGGTCAAATTCCCCGCACGCCTACGGGAAAGGTGACAAAATTTGTCCTCGTTGAGAAATTCTCGAAGCAATAAAATATTTCAGGGCCCAACAAGGGACGAGACGTACGGTCTCGTCCCTTGTGCATCAAGTGGATTGGATGTGATCCTTGAATTTATGCCCGGATTATTTTCTCTTAATGCTGAAGAAATCAACCGAACATGGCTCTTAACCATGAACTTATGCTTCTTCAACTTTCCGAATTCAATATCCTCCCCTGCAGAGGTACGGCGTGATTGAAAAATTAATTTTGACCAGGAAAAAGGGTTCCGTGGCAGCCGTTACAATCAACCGTCAGGATGTGATGAATGCCGTGAATATAGAAACTTTGACTTTACTGTCGGGTGTTTTTGAACGGCTTGCAACGGATGGTGAAGTTCGAGTTATCACGCTTGAAGGAGCAGGCAAGCATTTTTGTGTTGGGGCGGACATGGCCCTATTGAATGAGAAATTCGATTCGGTTCAGTGGCATGGCTTATTAAAGAATGTGGTTAGCAAACTGATTCTTACAATGAGAACAATGCCTCAGCCTGTAATATGTAAAGTTAGGGGGAATGCTTACGGTTTCGGTGTGGGACTGGCGCTGGCGGGGGATTTCGTTGTCGCCTCTGATAATGCCAGGTTCTGCGAGGTCTTCGTCAATCTGGGTGTTACCCTGGACGGCGGTTCAAGCTATTTCTTGCCCCGCCTCATCGGCATGGCTAAAGCGAGAGAACTTGCCCTTCTTGGCGGCGCAATCGACGGGAAGGCAGCTGCCTCCATGGGACTTATTTATCGATCCGTACCGGAAAAATCACTTGATAAGGAAGTGGCCTCTCTGGCTCAAATGCTTGCCGCAAAATCTTCCCAATCTCTGAGCAGCATAAAGGATGCTTTGGAAAGGAGCTTCGACATGTCCCTGGAGGATGCGTTGGAGTGGGAAGCATCTCATCAGTCCATCTTTTTACAGTCTGCTGAGCATAAAGCAATTGTTCGGAGATTCTTGAACACCCAAAAGAAAAAATAATTCCATTTTGGGAGAATGCGGGATTTTAAGGATTCAAGGCTAAAATATCCAAAAACATGTTCTTGAACTGATCAAAATATTCAGCTCCTTTTTGTGGTACGGATGAGGGTAGTTCCAGGGTAAGAGTGTGAATGTTCCTCTCCATTCCCGCGTAATTGCCGAGTGATCCCGAAAAAACCTGATACCTCCGGAAAGGCAGGCCATTTTCCCTGCTTACCTTTTTCATCCAGATCACAATGGTATCGAAATTGGAGGACGGACCATCATAGTCGTAGCATCCGAGGGGGGAATGGATGCTGATGATATGGGTGGGTCTGAATCTGTTGATGAGGGCGATCTGGAACTTGGTTTCGCTCTCACTATTCGCATGAGGTCCCGAATAGTATCTATCTTTTTTACCCCGCTTCCAATCTTTTGTTGGGAAATTCCTGTTGACGTCGACTCCCCTGCCGTTTGTTCTTCTTTGGGGCCTTGAAAAGAAACCATCGGGATTCACAAGGGGCGCGATGACGATGGTTTTATCCGGATACAATTGCTGTTTCTTCTTAAGGAATTGAGCGAGCCTGAAGAGGACGTAAACGGAAGGGCTCTCATCACCATGTACAGCGCCGAGGAAAAGCACTCTCTGTCCTGAGCCCTTTCCGAAGGTCGTGAAGATGAGCGGTCTGCCGCCATGGGATCTTCGATGATATTCCCAATCGAGTGTCTTGATATCCAAATCATGCCAGCCGAGAAGCTCGAAATGCCTTTTCAGATCTATTGAGAACTTCTGAAAGTCCACGTGTTTCTTTCCAACCAACGCCAGGACATCGCCCGCGAAAATAAAACCGGAAACCAGGATGAATAACCCCAAAATGAATACCCTGACGGTTAATCTGCTCGGATTGATACTTTTTCTCATGACGCCAATCACTGCCTGACTAATATTTCAAAAGCCTGAATGGTGAAGCATGAAAACGATAGACGAGGCAAAGAGGCAATAGAACCCGAAAAAGTGCCAGCGGTCCTTCTCCAGCCAACTGGAGAGCAGCCTCAGAGCCAAAATCCCTGAGATAAAGCTTAAAAGCATGCCCATGATGCAGGGATAAAAAAGCGCCATTAGCTCTGAAGTCTGCGAAACAGTTGCCGCATGAGCCTTCATTAGTCTGAGAACTGAGTGAACGATAACCGGTGGGGTTATCACGACCGCTAAAGCAAAGCTGAACTCTTCTGCTTTTATCTTTTCCACACCTAAAAGAAGTCCGGTGGAAATCGTTGCCCCCGAACGGGAGAACCCTCGAAAGGGAAGGCAAACACCTTGAATGAGGCCGATCCAGATGGATGATCTCAGATCCAGGGGAGATGTCGGATTTGACCTTTTCTCGTAATATCCGGCGCAAACGATAAGCACACCCACAGCCGCGAGAGCCAATGCAATCAGGGATAAATTTCTAAAAAGGAGTTCCACCTCTGCATTTGGGGTATTTCGCAGGGCAAAATTTTCTATTAGATATTTGATGGCAATGCCGGTAATCCCGGTGCATGCGGTGGCTACGATGACGAGTTTGGAAATATTCCATATAGCCTTGGCAGAGGAAAAGTAATGCGCTTTCCACGACTTCCAGAAATAAATAATGCAGGCAAACATTGTGCCGGTGTGAAGCATG
>Ga0268280_1001063_pt1 | contig 19427 bp, 22 predicted proteins | sample saktaG_9_FD_190139 | JGI IMG/M metagenome (GOLD analysis project Ga0268280, IMG submission 190139) | Saline water microbial communities from Sakinaw Lake, British Columbia, Canada - sak_2011_5_24_40m | ecosystem: Environmental > Aquatic > Non-marine Saline and Alkaline > Saline ... | reverse complement strand
GTGGCCGCTTTCTTCACAGCGGTTATAGGCGTCCTCGCGATAGCCCGCGAGGTAGGGCGCAAAGGTAAATAGGTATTAAATTAGAATAAGGGTTCTCATAGCTGTAGGGGACATTTAAATGTCCCCTACAATAGAACGGAAATATTCATAGTAATTGAACTTTTACAAAGGTAAATAGGCATATGATAGAGCAGAATCAAGCGGGCATGACGATTATAGTAAAGACGGTGACGAGGATCACGCTCGGGTTCCTTCTCCTGTATGGGATATATATAGGGACCAACGGCCACGTCGCTCCCGGAGGCGGAGTCGCCGGCGGCGTTATAATAGCGCTGTCGCTTGTGCATATAATGCTCGCGTTCGGCAAGAAGGTGGCTCTACACAGGCTTCACTCGGGTGTTTTGCGCTCCGCCGTATGTATAGGAGCGCTTCTATTTCTGTTCGGAGTAGCAACGGGTAAAGGATTAGAGTTCGGGCCGGCTTCCGAGATGATTTTAATCGGAGCGGGGTTATTCGCGATATTTACGGCACTGGTGCTTTTGTCAAAAGGTGACAGGGACTCGGAATAGATGACTGCATATATATTATGTTTCGCGCTCTTCTCCGTCGGGCTTTATTGCATAGCCAGGAAGAGGAATATAATAAAGATAATCATAGGCATCGGCATAATGGAATACGCCGTAAACCTGTTCTTCGTGCTTCTCGGATATAAGAAAGAGGGTAGGAGCCCGATATTCGCGGCCGATCAGGCCATAAAAAATATGGTGGATCCTCTGCCGCAGGCATTCGTCCTTACATCCATAGTGCTGGGGCTATCGCTCACCCTTATGCTCGTAGCGGTGGCGATAAGGATATATGAAAAATATGGCACTTTCGATATTACAAAGATAAACAGGCTGAAGGGATAGATGGAAACTATAGTCCAATACTTCATTATCATACCGCTCGCGGCGGCTTTCATCATACCTATAATAGGTAAGAGAGTAAAGATAGCGGCGCCGGTCGTCTCATGCGCCGCGCTTCTCGGGATGGTCGTTTTATCTGTGTTGGCCGCATCATCGGTGTCCGTAAGTAAAGCGCTCGTCTATAAAGTCGGCCACGCCGCGAGCGCTCTGGGCATATCTATGGTGATCGATCCGCTATCCGCATTCATGCTCGTCATAGTCAATACCATCGCTCTTATAGCCGCCGTATATTCGATCGGCTATATGGAAAAATATACCGACAAGTGGAAGTTCTATACTCTCTTTATGGCGATGGTCGGCGGCATAAACGGGGTCCTCGTAGCTGGCGATCTTTTCAATCTCTATGTATTTCTGGAGGTAGCGGCGATAGCCGGATATTTCCTTGTGGCGTTCGGCATAGAGCCGGAGGCCCTTGAGGCGAGCTTTAAGTACGCGGTCATGGGCACCGTGGCGTCGGCATTTATACTTCTCGGAATAGCTCTTCTTTACGGATATGCGTCTACGCTCAATATGGCGGATCTGGCGGGAGTATTGGCTGCCGCTCCGCAGGCCCATGCACTAAAGCTTGTCGCGGTATTATTCATAATGGGATTCGGGCTTAAGGCGGCGTTATTTCCTTTCCATGCGTGGTTGCCGTACGCCCACTCGGCCGCGCCGGCGCCGGTCTCGGCGATGCTTTCCGGTGTTTCGATAAAAGTGCTCGGCATATACGCGCTCGCGCGCGTATTATTTAACGTGTTGGGAATAACCCCGGCGATCGCGGCGATATTTATAACGCTCGCGGTGCTGTCGATGGTCATAGCCAGCATTCTTGCCTTCGGGCAATCGGATATAAAGAGACTCTTCGCGTATTCCAGCATAAGCCAGATAGGATATATAGCGCTCGGGCTTGGCATCGGTACGCCGCTTGCTATATTGGGGGCCCTATTCCATCTCCTGAACCACAGCGTATTCAAATCATTATTATTTATGAATTCCGGGGCAATCGAACATATGGCCGGGACCAGGGACTTAAATAAAATAAGAGGCGTTATGGTAAATTCCCCTGTCACCGGAGTGACTACGCTGACCGGAGCTTTATCGATATGCGGAATACCGCCGTTCGGGGGGTTCTGGTCCAAACTGATTATAATAATCGCGTGCGTTCAGGTAAACCGGCCCGGCCTGGCATTCACCGCGGCCGTTGTAAGCGCGCTTACGCTCGCGTACTACTTTAAGGCGTTGACTCCCGCGCTATTCGGAACCGGTCCGGAATTTAAACATAAGAGAGTGGGTCTGTCGATGGGCACGGCAATGATCGCGCTGGCGCTTATCTGCGTCATAAGCGCGGGAATGCTTTTGCCGAACGCCGGGAACAGGCTCATGAAAGACGCGGCGGCCGTTCTTACCGGCGGAAAAGCTTACGCGTTGTCCGTTTCCGAGACGCCGCGACAGACGCCTGAGCCTGGGATTGGTTCGGGGTCCGGCGCGGGATCGGGGCATAAAAAATGATATCTATGATATTTTTGACAATACTTTGGTTTGCCACCTGGATGCTTCTCACCTGGCCTCCGGAGCCGAAGGATGCGTATATCGGCGCAGGTGTAGCGGTATTCGTTACATTCATGACCTCCCATATGTTCTCGAAAGATATAAATCCGTTCAGAAGGCCTTCGAGATACATCTGGTTCGTTTATTACGTCGTGGTGTTTTTATGGGAATGTGTGAAGGCAAATCTTGATGTTGCCTACAGGGTCATTCATCCCGATCTTCCTATAAGGCCCGGCACGATAAGGGTTCGGACGAGCCTTAAGTCCGATTCCGGCCTGACATTTTTAGCGAATTCTATCACGCTCACTCCCGGCACTACGAGCGTCGATATTGATAAAGAACGCGGCATTCTTTATGTTCACTGGATCTATGTTAAAGAAGGATTCAACAGCTCTAAAGATAGGCTGGCTGTAGTGGATAAATTTGAGCGCATACTGAAAAGGATATTCGAATAAAGATGAAGAGGATCCGCTGGTTTTTAGGACTTATCCTTATAGTGGTAGCAGGCCTCGTGATAATATTTGCGCCCGTTCCGTCTTCCTTAAGGTGGCAGTCCAATTTTCTGGCCAGGGCTTTCCTGTGGCTCGTGCTATCGGCGGTGATGTGTCTCTGGAGGATATTAAGAGGGCCCACGGCTCCCGACAGGGCGGTGGCGATAGATATGCTCGGTATCCTGATAGTCGGATTTTGCGCCATCCTCAGTCTTCCGACGGGCAGGGATTGGTATATAGATATAGGCATAGCCTGGGCGCTTCAGAGTTTCATAGGTATAATGGCGCTTTCCAAATATCTGGAAGGGAAGGACTTCGATGAATGAGCATATAGGTTATACTCTCATAGTCCTGGGGCTATTTTTTGACTTTTTCGGATGTCTGGGCCTCATACGCCTTCCCGATGTTTATAACAGGCTTCAGGCTTCCGCGAAATGCATAACGCTCGGGACCTGCGGAATACTTTTCGGCCTTTTTCTGGTGACCGGCTTTAATGCCACCGGAATAAAAGCGCTTCTCTGTATGGGGTTCATCATACTTACGGCCCCTGTATCGGCTCATGCCCTGGCGCGTAGCGCATACCGCTCCGGCGTGAAACCATGGAAGGGGACGGTAGTCGATGAGTATGAAGAGGATATAAAAAGGGTTGAATGAACAGTTTGGTTATAGGAGAATTCCAGTCGTAGGGGAGGTTTTAACCTCCCCTACGATAGTGGCCCACGATGGTCTAATTATTACATATTAAGCGAGGCGACTATGGATATAAGCGAGATAAGAATTAAGACGGTATTGATGGCGGACGCCATAAGCGAGATGCTGGAGCTTGTCGAGAGGGGATTTATGGAGAACAAGAGTTCTCTCCTTTCGGAAGCGATGAAGAAAGAGGAGAGCATAAACTCTTCCGATAAACTCCTCACCCAGAGCATAATGGACATATCGAAAGACTCGCGCGACAAGAAAGAGTTGGCGGCCCTGGCGCAGATGGTCGGAACTTTCGAGAGGATGGGGGATGAGGCGTCGGCCCTTATCGAGCGGATGGAGATAAAGGTCGCGGAGAAGCTTATGTTCAGCGAGAAGGGCGTCGACGAGTTCATCGAGACCTATAAGGCGATGAGGCGTTCAGTCGGCATGATGAGAGAGTTCCTGAAGACCCGCGATCCGGCCCTTAAGGAGAGTATCATAGATAACGGCTTCAATGTAAAGGGGCTCGTTGAGAAGTACAGAGAGGAACACGCGAACAGGCTTATCGAGGGATTATGCACGCCGCTCGGGGCAAATATGTATTTCGATATGCTCGATTTCACGGGAAACCTGGCAAGGCACGCTTCGAACGTGGTGAAACTATTTTAACCCCCTCGGTAGTAGGGCACCTTGGAGATAGGTGACAGTCACTTTTTGGGACACCCATTTTATATGAGAACGGTAGAATAGAAAATGAAATATCCTAAACTCAGAGAACTGAAAGAAGCGATAACGGCGATCTTCAAAGGGCCGTACACTTCGAAATACCCTTTTAAGCCGCACGAGCCGGCGAAGAGATTCCGCGGCAAGCCTGTATTTTCGAACGAAGGCTGCGTGGCTTGCGGGGCCTGCGCCCTGGTGTGTCCGGGACGTGTGATAGAGGTGCAGGATAAGGTCATCAACGGAAAAGGCACGCGTAAGATGGTGCTCCATCTGGACGAGTGCCATTACTGCGGACAATGCAGCGCCCTGTGCACGACGAGAGCTGACGAGCCCGCCGGCATCAAGCATACTACTGAATTTGATCTCGCAGGATTCGACAGGCGAGCGATGATCTCGACTACCGACGAGAAAGAGCTCGAGCTCTGCGAAGTCTGCGGGGACGTCATAACCGCCAAAGCGCATCTGGCGTGGCTGGCCAGGAGGCTGGGGCCTCTGGCGTATTCCAATCCGACGCTATTTGTGGCGTCGATGAAATCTATGGGGTTTGCCGAAGATGTAGCGGCTTCTGCAAAAGACTATATCCTGAGAAGCGACAGGATAAAAGTCCTATGCGCCAAATGCAGAAGGCAGACTACAATTGAAAAATACTAAAAAAAGGGGACACCCATTTCTTGTCAGTAAAACTGTATAGAAATGAGTGTCCCCTTTTTTCTGATAAGGCAGGCAACGATTGAAAAATACTAAGGCGCTGACCGATCCGGAGATGAAGGCTGAGATAACCGGTAGACTCCGCGGCAAGATCGCAATAGTAGGTATAGGGAATATAATAAGAGGGGACGACGGCCTCGGCCCGAAACTGATCGAGGTATTGAAGGCAAGAGGACCCTCTAAGGCAACGCTCTTCGATTGCGGCACCGTCCCGGAAAATTACATATTCCCGATATTGACTGCGGCTTGCGATACAATAGTTCTCGTGGACGCCGCCGATACGAAAGAGGCGCCGGGAAGTATAGGCGTCTTCGCTCTCGAAGAGATCTCCGGCGTAAGTTTTTCCACTCATAATCCTTCCCCCAGGCTCTTCACAGATCTTCTTAAGACCGGTAATGAGAATGTGAATATCTTCGTCGTTACCGTCCAGCCGAGATCTACCGCAATAGGCCAGCCTCTCTCTGAAGATGTTCTCACCGCGCTCAATAAACTCTCCGAGATATTCTTCGACGCGATAAAGTAGCCGTATATTCTAACCAGGTTAGATTCAGGCTACCGACTTATCTGTAATAGATTAGCGTAAGTATGTATCCTCATCGTCATTGCGAGTCCCGCCTTTGGCGGGACGAAGCAATCTCCTGTCTAATGAGATAACGTATTTAATCAACCGCGCTCATTTTAACTTATTTTTTTCTTGACTTTTACCGAAATATAGTGTAATATGTCGGGTATGGGTAATCTCCATGGGCGTTTAAACGATCTCCTCAAAGAACGCGACCGGCTGGTTAAAAGGCTCTCCGGTTATAAATATATTCTAAGGGGCACTATAGTAAAGCAGGGCAATATCTGCGGCACGCCGGGCTGTATCTGCAAGCGGAAGAATAACCCCGCGCTCCATGGGCCATATAGCTACCTATCCCATCGCTCTAGAATTGGCATCAACATGATATTCCTGAATAAGAAGAAGCTGCCTCTGGCCGAGGAGGGTGTAAGAGAATATAATGGGATAATAGAGCTCATCTACCGAATAGCGGAGATTAACTTCCGCTTATTGAGATACCACTATGACAAGTTGTAAGGAGATAACATAATTGTTCGGATTTAAAAGAACAGGTGATCCTGATCTAAGAGCCTTGCGCAAGGAAGGATTACGAATCGTCCGTGAGAATCATCATCTCCGATGTAAGAACGAAAGCCTCGCGAAAGATATGTCGGTCTTGCGCGAAGAGATAAGAAGACTGCAGTTCATCGTAAAAGAGTACCAGCAGATGCTCTTTAAGAAGAAAGCTCTCTTCCACAGGAAAAACTCTGACGATGATGACCATACCCCAAAAAAGAAGGGCGCTCCGGTAGGACATGAGGGTGCCACCAGAGAGATCCCCAGGAGAGTGGACGAACACAAAGACGTCCATCTCGACAAGTGCCCTGAATGCTCCTCCGATAAATTAACCCCTTACGGCAGATACTACGACCACTATCAGGAAGACATAATAATACCGTCGACTTTTGTCACTCGCTTCAGGCACCATTATTATTGGTGCCCTAACTGCAAAAAGGCCGTGCATGGCGCCGGAGACGGTGAGCTTCCCTATAGCTACATAGGCCCAAACGCCAAAGCGTTAGCCGCCTTCCTGCATTATCAAATGTCCGTTCCTTACCGAAAAATAAAAACTCTATTTAAAGAGATGTTCAACATGGTCTTCGATCCCACCTCGTGCGCAGGCTTTGATACACAGATACGCGTCCGCGGAGAACCTCTATATGAAAAGCTAAAGTATAGCCTTAAAGACAGGCCGTATCTGAACATTGATGAAACGGGTTGGAAAGGTAAATGGCTGTGGTGCTATGCCGATGGAAGACATGCCGTTTACAAAATAGAGTCCGGGCGCGGCCAGAAAGAAATTCAGAATACTCTTGGCGATAGTCATAAAGGCGTGCTTATAAGCGACTTCCTGGGAGCCTATAACGGGATCAGGAGCCTGAAGCAGAAGTGTCTGGTCCACGCCCTGCGGCTAATCGATAAATGGAGCGTCTACTACGACAACGATCCAAAAATGACAAGATACTTCCTGAGTCTGAAGATCGCGGTAAAAAGAATAGTTCGTCTGAATAATCAGATGAAAAAGAAGAGGCTACCGAAAGACTTCTCACTGAAAAAAGCCGATGTCGTAGGTAGTTTAAGAAGAATATTAAGTAAGGAACTGGAGCCGATTAAGGCGAATAAATTCCGCAGGAAACTGCTCGACCATTTTGATGAACTGGTTACCTGCCTTGATTATAAAGACATCAGCTCTAATAACAATCATGTGGAGAGGCTCTTAAGAGGCAGCGTTATCATGCGAAAGATCACCTTCGGAAATCGTTCCAGAGAAGGAGAGCTTAACCATGAGGTCATAATGAGCCTGATACAAACCGCCCGCCTGCAAAACCTTAATCCGTTACCATTCCTACGCGTCCTATTAACTGATGCCGGAAAAGCCGCTGCCGCCATATCGTTAGATTTAACTCCTCCCCGTCCGTACCCAAAATATGAGATGCCTCTCAATGATAATTCGCCATTTGGACTTAACCCGCCATTACGAATAAACCAGAGACAGGTAAAGCAATTGCCGGAGATCGCTTCGGCCTCACTTTGTTCGGCCTCGCGATGACAAACTTACGCTAATCTATTACATATTGTGTAAGGTTGGCGTGGACTGGTTTTGGGTTCAGGGGCTTTTGTTTGTTGGTATTTATGATATAGTTGTTGGTGGTTTATAAGGAGGTGTTACTATGGGCGATAATGAGATCGTATTTAGAATCCGTAAGAAAGTATTTGATGATTGGAAATACCGGCGGTTAACATGGCAAGAAGTAAAGGCCAAGTACGGATTTTCAAAAGCGTGGTTCTATAAATGGCTCGAGAGATTCCTGGCTCATGGCGATGAGGGCTTGCGCGATCTCAAGCGAAAAGTATCTCCCCTGCCCGAGGAGTTGTCCTGGCAGGAGAGAATGACGATCCTTGATTATATATATGACAACCCGACTCATGGTCCTGACAGAATACGCAGAGAGACAAAAAGCACGCGATGTACAAAAACGATTTGGAATTATCTGATGAAAGAAAATCTCAATACGCGGCGTAAACGCAGGCTCTGGGCTCAGGCACAAGGTAAAAACGTATTAACCGAAAAGGAAAAACTTATGATAGAAGCCAAGGGTAATCACGTAGAGTCTCATAAGGCGGGAGAATTGGTGAGCTTAGACACATTTACGGCTTCCGTCGCAGGATTAGGTAAAATATGGCAATATACGGCCTGTGATACGTATTCAAGCTACGGTTGGGCAAAACTCTATCGGGATAAGACAGCCGATAACTCTGTCGACTTCGTCTTTAATAGTATGGTAAAGAACTGTCCGGAGAGCAAGATCGAACGTATATTGACCGACCGCGGGGTTGAGTTCTACTGCGCCAGGCATGAGGGCGTAGATGGACACTTCACGGTCGCTATTAATTGGGGCGGAATAAAGCACACCGTAACCAAGGTACGGCATCCTTGGACAAACGGCTATGCCGAGAGATTGAACCAGACGATATGGCAGGAGTTTTACTTATGCAGATTAACTAGGATATTTAATTCTATTGAAGAGCTGCAGGTGGAATTGGATAAATTCATGGTTGAATATAACTTCAAGCGAATGCACACGGGGTACAAACTTAAAGCTGGAGGCTTCAAGTTCCCGGGGCATGCGTTCTATGACATACGAGAGCGCGATAAGATGATCGAAGTGCGCCAATAAGTCGACTCGAGATCGCAAAAGAACGGTTCTTTTGAATAAAAGGGGTGTGCCTACTTTAGTCTACGCGTCGGGGAAATAGGACATTTTTACATTTCGTTAAGTTAATAGTAGTAGCGCACCCTTAAGGGTGCGCTACATATATCTACATATATTTAATCTGTTACATTTCGTTAAGCAGATCGTAATACTGGGCTATAGTCTTCACGGAATTATTCAGCAATATCGCTATATAAACGCTGATGATTATCACCAGGGCGCTATACAGGATCTTTTTCCGTCTGGTGATAGCGGGGCTTAGCCACAGTAGCGGAAGCGCAATCGGCCCGACGCAAAGAAACGCAGTGACCAGCGTGCCCGTCTTAAAATACCATTTTACCGGTTTTTTCTCCGGTGAAGAGAATTGATCCATAACCACTCCTTTATATATCCTGATTTAGGAATTATACCAGATCAGGGGCTCGCGTATGTAAAAATATTCGTATTTTCCGCAATAATTGAGCTATAATGAATCCGGGTTGTCCACAGGGTAGCTGACGTTTAAACGTCAGCTACCCTGTGGACAACCGCGACGAGAATCGTTTCGATACTAAACTTTCACAATAAAACCGGAGGCCTGTATGCTAAAATTCCTGAATCTGCCTGTGACGATGTTGAATATAGTGGAAGGTAATATATCCGACCGCGAGATCGCCTTCGGCGTCTGCCTCGGAATGTTCATGGGGCTCATCCCTTTAAACGGATCGATGGCTCTTCTCTTAACCGTGATCTTCTTTGTATTCAGAGTAAACCGCGCCGCAACCTTATTGACCCTGCCAGTATTTAAACTGCTGTACCTTCTGGGATTAAGGGCCGTTTGCGAAAGGCTCGGGTTTTATCTTCTGTCGGACGCGGATGGTCTTACGGGCTTCTGGAGCGCCGTCACAAATTTACCGGTATTGGCCCTCCTTAATATAAACTACACGCTCGTGGCCGGCGGCATCGCGCTGGCGGCGGCGCTGTCTCCTATCGTATATTTTATCTCTAAAAAGATAGCTGCTCGGGTCAAGGCCTCATACGCGGGTAAAATTAAAAACACCAGATTCGCGGCATGGGCTTCCAATGTAAGGAAAGTCCATAGCATAAGTTCGGTGGTCAACATCGAAGATCTGACCGCTATACAGGACGTCGATATTAAGGATACTTTCTTTGGAACCTTAAAAAATTTGATACTCAGGCGCAGGGTTAAGACCGGCGGTAAGAGCTGGGTCGCGCGGAGGGTAAATTTAAAGGGAGTCGCTGTCGTTATCGCCGTATTACTTATTCTGCATTTCGGCATAGGCCTTTTTGTAAGCCCTCTGGCCGGCGCATTCATAGTTGAAAAATTAAACGAAACGACGGGCTCACGCATATCGGTCGAAAAAGTTTCGGTTTGGCCTCTTACATTATCCGCTTCCTTTAAGGGCGTAAAGGTATTCGATCCCGACGTAAGCGCCTCGCGCATAGCAAGCGTCGGAGGATTATCGTTTTCACTCTCTCCCCTCGGGCTTCTGGCCGGAAAGGTCATCATAGCCTCGGCGCATTTAAACGGGGCGGAATTCACGCCATCCGGAGTCCCGGACCAAAGCTTCGTCGGGGCCGAAGGCCTGAAGCCGTCCGTAAAATCCGATCGGGCGAAAGGGCCCTGGGACCTTGCCTCTATGCTAGACACGGCCGACAAGAATAAGGATATCGCCGGAAAAGTCTTTCAGGTGATAAAAAATAAGTTCTCCAAGAGCTCTGCGGATAAAGCTAAAGCGAAGAAAAAAGAATCTAAAAAAATTACAAAGACGGTTGAGAAAATGGATCTTGGCAGAAGAGTAGAATTCAAGCGCGGGACCGATAATTATATACTGCAGATCAGAAATATGGGCATAGATAAAGCCACCGTGGAGCTTACGGGAGGGGATAAGAGCCTGGTTATAAAGAACGCCTATATCGGGATAAAAGGCCTTGTTTACGATCCGGTCGAAGGCGTCGATATCCGCGCGCTGTCCATAAGAGGCTCTCTGGATAAGGACGGCTCCACGGTAGGAGCTGTGGATCTGGACTTTGCCAAGAAGATCTCCGCGACAAAACAGAGCGCGCGCGTGGATATCACATTGAAAGACCTCGACCTGGATAAGACGAATTTTATATACGACAGATCTTTGCCGGTATACGCCGAAAAAGGCACTCTGTATTTCCGGTCCGAGACCGTCATAGATGACAGCGAAATGGATTCGAAGATACGCCTAGTCTTAAAAGGCCAGAGGATCGTCCCGCGCGACCCGAACAGACTCGCTTTCGGTTTCATGCCGATGTCGATAATATGCGAAGGCCTTAACGGAACCGATCCCCTCGACCTGAAATTCCGGATAACCGGGTCGGTGGAAAAACCCCGGCTCGAAGGACTACAGGAATCTATCGTTACGCTCGCCAAACCATACATGAATCAGGTGAAGGAAAAGATAATCGCCGAGGGAACGAAACTCCTCGGCGATTTCTTTAAGAAAAACTCGGGCGAATAGCTTTTATTAGTTATCCTACTTGCCCCAGGCTTTCTTCATGTCCTTCTGCATATTCTTCGTGGCCTTCTCCATCTCTCTGTCCGCTTTCTTAGCGGCTCTCTCGGCTCTGCGCTGGGCCAATATCAGACTCTTCTCGGGCTCCTGCTTTCCCCTGGTCGCCCACCAATCACCCGTCTTATCTATGACATTATCATTGGCATAGACCGGGACGCACGCAAGCGAAAGCGCCAGGAACACGACCGCCACCATAATCGCTACATACTTTTTCATACCATCCTCCTTCCTTTTTTTATACCAGCTTGGGTTTTGTAGGGGAGGTTCCTGCCTGCCGGCAGGCAGGTAAACCTCCCCTACAAAATTTGCTTTTTATTTAAGTCTAGTAGCGCACCCTTAAGGGTGCGCTACTAGGTGCTAATTTTTAAGCGTGTCGCCGAGAGCGCTCCAGCCCCACTTCTCATCGAAGGCAAGAGCTTTAGTCTCTTTCGGATTCGGCAGCATGAATGAAACGACGTCGGAAATGCCGTCGACCTCGCGGCTATACCAGTACCACAAGGCCTTTATTATCCCCAGGTCCGGCGCGTGCAGTTTTAGACCCTTCATTATCTGCCCCGGTAATTCAGCAAATCCTAAAAACGCGTTCCCAAGTCCTCTGCCCAGTTTATTTCCCATCGGCACGATCGTAGCTTCGCCGAAATTGGGACTGGTGAGATCGTATGGGGCGGCAGACTCCCACGCGTACTCCGTTTCGAGCGGGATCCCTATGCCGTCGTTACTCTTCGGATCCGCCGCCCAGAAACCGACGATATCGCCGGCTCCGGAAACCGTCCTTCCCACTCCATTCCAGATACCTAAAAATATCCCGGTAAAAGCTCCGCATACCTTATTATTCTTATCACCGCACATACCGTCATTATAGCCCTGCGCTATTCTTGCCGGTATCTCGACCCATCCGGTGAGCGTGTTTACGACGCCGCGGACCAGCTTATTCCCCATGCCTTCCACAAGTCCCTGCGACGCGGCAAAACACGAAACCGCGGACCCAGCCACCATGCAAACCACCAAACACACTATCAACGCTCTCTTCCCCATATCCCCCTCCTATTTTAATGAGCCCACAAATTATGGAACGAAGTAACCCACTTAGTAGCGCACCCTTAAGGGTGCGCTACTGATCTAACTTGTCATCCTGAGACGAGCCCTGAAAGGGCGAGACGAAGGATCTAGATCCCTGCCTGACTGCATACTATAGCCTTCAGGCAGGCAGGCTTCGTCGTCTCGCCCGCCGGCTTTCAGCCGGCGAGGCGGACTCCTCAGGATGACGAGCACTTAGGCTCGTCTAGTCAGCTAATCGCCGAAACTGGTGCCGAGAGCGCGGGCCATCTCTATCATCGGATGATCGCACGGCACGAGCTTCAGCTTCCCTATCGCTTTCGATATTGGCGCGCCCGTCATGCGGCCTTTTTGAAGCGCGGCCATCTGGCCGAACTTTCCCTCCGCCGCGAGCTTAAGCGCCGTGTATCCGAACCTCGTAGCCAGATTCCTGTCGAACGCCGTCGGCGCCCCGCCGCGCTGTATATGCCCCAATACTGTGGCGCGTGTCTCAAGACAGGTCTTCTTTTCGATCGCAGCGCCTATCGCGTAAGCCACGCCTCCGAGCCGGAATTTATCGGTGGACCCTTCGACTATCCTCTGGACGGTCAGCTTCCCCCCTTTAGGCCTGGCGCCTTCCGCGGTCACTATTATGCTGAAACGTTTTCCGGATTTACTGCGCTCTTCGAGCTTTTTGCATATCTTATCTATATCGTAAGGTATCTCCGGGATCAATATCACGTCGCCGCCTCCCGCGACTCCGGCGTACAGAGCGATCCATCCGGCGTAACGGCCCATAACCTCGAGTATCATGACCCGATGATGGGACTGCGCCGTAGAGTGAAGTTTATCTATCGCTTCCGTAGCCGTAACGACCGCGGATTCGAAACCGAATGTAAAGTCCGTTTCCGAAAGATCGTTATCTATCGTCTTCGGAACCGCGACGATATTAAGGCCGTCCTTTATAAGCTTCGAAGCTATCGAAAGCGTTCCGTCTCCTCCTACCACTATAAGGGCGTCGAGAGAATGCTTCGCGTAATTCGCTATCGCTTCCTTAGAGCGGTCCGTTATTACGGTCTTACAATCCCTTGTAGAAGGAAAACGGTATGGATTCGCTATATTCGATGTGCCGAGTATCGTGCCGCCGGTATTCAATATGCCTGATACGTCTCTGTTGCGCAATCTTATAAAATCGTTATTGACGAGCCCGGCGTATCCGTCTTTAAAACCTATCACCTCCAGGCCATATTCGTTTATCGCGGCCTTGGTCACTACGCGTATCACGGGATTTAATCCGGGACAATCTCCGCCTGCCGTAAGTATCCCGATCTTCTTTAGTTTTGTATTTTTCATAACAACACCGTCCCTTTCCAGTTCCGCGTAATAAATCAGTTCTTATAAGACTACCATAGTAGGGGAGGTTTAAACCTCCCCTACTACTTACGCTTTAGCTATTTCTACCACGCACGGATTCGAGCCACGCGTTCAATTTTCCTATGAATTCTACGGCCGCCGCCTTCTGGGCCTCGGTATGGTGGAGCTTCTTTTCGTTTTCATACCGCACCCTCTCTGCCGGAGTATCGTGCAGGATTTCCTCTATCGGATTTACCGCATTTCTAGTCGGGCTCACGCCATCCCAGTTTTCCGTGACCGGAAAACCGGCTTTAGCCAGCGGAAGGTCATATGTCGCGTCCACCGGTATCCATCGCCCGTCGATAAAAGCCTTGACGGCAAGATGGTACGAGACGGGAGGATGCTCTGCCATCTCGTTTATTTCCGGAGGGAATCTTACCCCGCAATCCTTCCACAAAAAAGGATACGTCGCGTACTTTACCGGTATATTCAATTTTTTAAACAAGACCGCCAGTAGCCAATGTTTCGGCTGGCAGGAGCCTTGATTTTTTTCGAGCATCCCTGAAGGCCCGGCTTCGGGACTTCTTAATTCGGCAATGATCGCGTAAGGGATATCGCGGATATGGTTAAACACCGCTATCCTCGCCTCTTTCGGCCCGAGCCCCGAGGTCCATTCCTTAAATTTTTTATCAATTATATTTGCGCTCATATCCGCCATTATATCACAAAACCCTGTTATAAAAAATTGTCCTAATTTTTCATCCGAGCGTCTTTTTAAATCTCGTAGCGCTTAAAGTTATGACCCCGACGCCCAGGAATAGCAGCGCGGCGGTCTCGCTCCAGAGGACCTGTATGCCGACGCCCTTCAGGAACAAGCTTCTCAATATGACAAGGTAGTATCTTAAAGGATTAAGGTACGTGATGTACTGTATTACCTTGGGCATATTCGCGATCGGATAAGCAAAACCCGATAGAAGCGTAGCCGGAAAATAGAACAGGAATACCGACATCATCGCTTCCTGCTGTGTGTTGCACAGAGTCGATATAAAAAGCCCCGCCCCGAGCGTCGTCAGTAAAAATATCACCGTGCACGCGAACAACAGAACGATATTCCCGCGCATCGGGACGTGAAACCATAGCGCCCCTACCAGCGTTACCAGAGTCACCTGGACCAGCGCTATGATACCGAAAGGAATGATCTTTCCCAGTATCAGCTCTATCGGCTTTAGCGGACTTACGATAAGCTGCTCCATGGTGCCTATCTCTTTTTCTCTCACAAGAGCCATGGAGGACAAAAGAAGCGACATTATGCTGACTATGAGAGCTATAACTCCGGGGAGATAGTAATTTTTTGACTCCAGGTTCTCGTTAAACCATCTGCGGTCCCTTAAATCCACCGAGGGCACGGCGAGGCGCCTCTTTAGATATATTTCGCGGCGGTCTTTTAGCTGTTCCTTATTATAATCGGCCACTATCTGCGAGGCATAGCTTACTATTATCTGCGCGGCGTTGGAATCGGTGCCGTCCACGATAAGCTGGATCTTGGCGCTACGGTTACCCTGGATATCTTGTCCGAATCCCCGGTCGAACTTCAGCACTCCTATGACCCTGCCATGGTCTATTATTTCATTTACATCTTTCTCGCTGGAAAGGTAGCTCTTTATTTCAAAATATTTGGAATTTGCGAACTTGAGTATGACATCACGGCTCTCCTTTGTATTGTCGACGTCATATATAGCCGTAGGGGCATTCATAATATCCATCGTCGCGGCGTACCCGAATATAAGGACCTGGACGATAGGGGACACAAATATGACCATCTTCATCCGCGGATCGCGAAAGACCTGCAGAAATTCTTTTTTAAGCACCGCCAGTATGCGCTCGAACATCTAAATATTACCTCTCACTTACGAACTTATCCACAGAGTAGCTGACGTTTAAACGTCAGCTACTCTGTGGATAAGTCTTTTATCATTACGCTATCTTCTTTTTGAATTTATGGATCGCCAGCCTCATTGTTATAACCGTAAATATGATCATGCACACCGTCTCCGGCCACAAGACATCTATGCCGACGCCCTTCATGTATATTCCCCGTAATATCTTTATGAAATAACGCGCCGGTATGAAATACGTTATCACCTGAACAGCTGTAGGCATGTTGAATATCTCGTACGTGAATCCGGAGAGTAAGAAAGTCGGCAAAAATGACGTAAGGATCGCCATCTGGCTAGCCATCAGCTGGTTCTTCGCTACGATGGAGATGAATATACCGAGCCCCAAAGCTCCGGTCAAGAATATCGCGCTTAATATAAAGAGAAGCACCACGCTGCCCCTGAATGGGACTTCAAAGACGAACCTGCCCATTATGACGGCTATCACCAGGTCTATCATGCCTATCGCGAAATACGGAATGAACTTCCCTATGATCAACTCGGCGGGCCTGACTGGCGTGGCGATGAGCTGCTCCATGGTGCCGCGCTCCCACTCCCGGGCTATGGTCAGCGAAGTCAAAAGCGCCGAGATTATCATCATTATTATGGCTATGAGGCCGGGGACTATGAAGTTCTTCGATTGAAAATCCTGGTTAAACCATATCCGCTGTTCTATCGCCACTGCCGTGGGATTGACCAGATTCGTATCGGCGGCCCTTTTTATTATATCGCTGTTATATTTACCCACAACCCCGGCCACATAGCCGAACGCGACGGTAGCGGTATTGGAATCGCTTCCGTCTAATATCAACTGTACCGGCGCAGCCTGGCCGGAGAGTATATAGCGCGAAAAATCCTTGGGGACGACCATCGCCATCATGGCTGTGCCGTAATCTATCAGGCTTTCCAGCGCGCGATAATTATCGTAATAGCCTATTATTTTGAAATAATTTGAATTTTTAAAATTAAGCAGAAAATCTACCGACTCCTTGGTATTATCCTGGTCCCATACGGCCATCGGGACATGCTGAATATCAAGCGACAGCGCGAAACCGAACAGGACTATGAGGATCACGGGAATGAGGAGCCCCAGAGCAAGCGACCTCGGGTCGCGTCTTATCTGGATGAACTCTTTTTTGCTTATCGCGCCGACTCTCTTTAAATTCACGGAAGTCCTATTTAATGGTTTACTGACAGAGCAGCCAAACCGCCGTCATTGCGAGGAGGATAGCTACAGACTCTTTCCGACGAAGCAATCCCGTTTTTGAGATTGCTTCGTCGCCATGAGTTTGTAGATAGGCTCCTCGCAATGACCACGCTATAGGCCTCTTCAACAAACTCACTTATCATAATTTTCTATCAATGACACGAATACATCCTCAAGCGACGGCTTGACTTTCTTTACGCTGTAATTTTTAACGCCCTCTTTCTTGAACAATGCCTCGATGCCGGATATCGCGGACTTCGCGTCCTCGACTACCGCGTGTATGGAGGCGCTGAAAAGCGCGGCGTCCTTTACACCCGGCACTTTGGATATACCGTCGATAAGCTCCTGCGCACTCCCTACTTCTATACCGAGGATATCATTCTTCATAAATTTCGTCTTCATCTCTTCGGGGGTGCCCATCGCTATTATGCTTCCTTTATATATGAGCGTCATACGGTCACAGTTCTCCGCCTCGTCCATATAGTGCGTCGTAACGAATACCGTTATCCCCCTCCTAGCCATCTCTTTTATGATCGCCCAGAAGTTGGCCCTGGTTATCGGATCTACCCCGGAGGTGGGTTCATCCAGGAATATTATCCGCGGCTTGTGGAGTATCGCGCACCCCAGCGCGAGCCTCTGTTTCCAGCCGCCGGAAAGCGTCTTCGTAAGGCTTGTCCTGAAATCTTCTATATCGGCCAGCTTTATTATCTCCTCCATACGGGCTGATTTTTCGGCCCGGGGTATCTTATATATGCCGCTGTAAAATTCTATATTCTCCTCGACCGTAAGATCGTCGTAGAGAGAGAACTTCTGCGACATATAACCTATGTTTTGTTTTATCTCCTCCTGCTGGGTGTTTATATCAAACCCCCCGACGAGCCCCGCGCCGGAAGTGGGAGTCAATATGCCGCAGAGCATGCGTATGGTCGTAGACTTCCCTGCCCCGTTAGGGCCTAAAAAGCCGAATATCTCGCCGGGCTTGACGTCGAAACTTATCTTATTTACCGCGGTGAAAGCGCCGAAAGTCCTCGTAAGGTCCTTTACGCTTACCGCTATGTTGCTATTTTCGGTCGCACTCATTTATTATCCCTATAAAAGCTTCTTCCAGTGATTTAGCGCCGCGCTCTTTTTTTATAGCATCCGGCGTCTCGCATTTAAGAAGCGTTCCCTTATTCATGAGCCCCACCCTCATGCATCTCTCGGCCTCATCCAGATAGGATGTGGAGTAAAGTATAGTGACTTTTTGCTTAAGCAGATCGTAAAGTATGCGCCAGAAATCGCGCCTCGATACAGGGTCGACTCCGTTCGTCGGCTCGTCAAGAAACAGCACCTTCGGTGTATGTATGAGGGCGCACGCCAGCCCGAGCTTCTGTTTCATTCCACCGGAGAGTTTGCCGGCCAGCCTCTCTTTAAAAGGCGTGAGGCCGCTAAACCCCAGAAGCTCGTCTATCTTGGATTTTCTTTCGCTTTCCGGTACACAATATATGTCGGCGTAGAAATCAACGTTCTCGGATACCGTCAGATCTTCGTAAAGCCCGAAACGTTGTGACATGTAGGCGATATCGTCCTTCAGGCTCTCGGCTTCTTTTACTATGTGCTTACCATAAACCCACCCCTCTCCCGAGGTCGGGTCGAGGATGCCTGTGAGAAGGCGCATCGTAGTCGTCTTGCCGGCTCCGTCGGGGCCGACGAGCCCGAATATCTCGCCTTCTTTTATTTCTATATTGAGGTCGCTGACGGCGGTGAGATCGCCGAATTTTCTGGTGAGGTTAGACGTCTTTATTACTGGTGACTGCTCGACCATGAGAAGAATTTCCTAAAGTAGAACATCTAAAATCAACCGCGTCGGTTTTTAGGTCCCTCTACATGCAACCGACGCGGTTATGACATGGGGTCGATTGCAGTCGTGACAGCAACCAAATCGGATAGCCGCAACCGGATAGCCGCAACCGGATAGCCGCAACCGGATAGCCGCAACCGGATAGCCGCAACCGCGTCGGTTACATGTCGCATTCTATAACAACCGACGCGGTTACGTGTAGTTTTCTATTCCATCAGTATATAGGCGTCGGCTGGCATGCCCGGCTTCAGGTCGAGCGTTGTGTTGTCGGCCCTGACCTTTATCCTGTAGACATACTTCACCCGCTCTTCCGTGGTCTGTATGTATTTAGGGGTGAATTCGGTCTGCTGGGAGATGAATGATATCCGGCCGTCGAATTTTTTCCCCGGCAACCCGTCTACCGAGATATACGCCTTTTGATTCAGTTTTATTTTGCCGAGATCCTTTTCGTTGACATACGCCGTCACCCACACGTCATTAAGGTCGACGGCCGTAAATACCGGAGCGCCTTCCTGGACCACCTCGCCCTGAAGAGAGCTCTTCACTATGATATAACCGTTTAACGGCGAAGCGAGATCCGCCCATCCGAGCCTCGTCATCG
>Ga0268280_1001062_pt1 | contig 19430 bp, 15 predicted proteins | sample saktaG_9_FD_190139 | JGI IMG/M metagenome (GOLD analysis project Ga0268280, IMG submission 190139) | Saline water microbial communities from Sakinaw Lake, British Columbia, Canada - sak_2011_5_24_40m | ecosystem: Environmental > Aquatic > Non-marine Saline and Alkaline > Saline ... | reverse complement strand
AAGATACAGGCTATTTCAGATATAATACTTAAGAAATATCAGAAACGATAAATATTGGGAGGTCGTCTAATGGTAGGACAGCGGGCCTTGGCCCCGCTAATCGGGGTTCGAATCCCTGCCTCCCAGCAAAAAATGAAAAAATTTGACAAACTTAAAAAAGAAATACTTAATACTCTAAAAAAGTCACCTCTTGATTTTGAGATTATACATGCACAACTTGTTCATAAGTGGGTTCTTGTCTTAAAACCGAATGCCGATGAAGCACTACAGACAGCTGCTTTGTCTCATGACATTGATAGGGCAATTACTAAAATAACAGAAAAGGACTTAAAAGATTTTTCAAAAATTGATGAATTTAAAAAAGAACATGCAGAAAGATCGGCAAAATTTATTTCAGAAATTTTGGAAAAGTTTAATTATTCGGATCTTGTTATTAAAAAAGTAAAACTATTAGTAACAAAACATGAAGTAGGTGGAGATAAAGAATCGGATATTTTAAGAGATGCTGACAGTATTGCCTATTTTGAATATAACATTCCTTCATATTTAAAACGTAATGGTCAAGAGCGAACAAAGAGTAGAATCAAATTCATGTTTGAAAGGATGTCTTCCAAAGCAAAAAAGATTGTAAAAAGTCTCAATAATGTAAATCCAGAAGTAAGGATAATGATTGATGAGTTATAAGGACTAGATGGGTCTAGACCGACCTGCTCAGCCGAGTTGTACGAAAGCCCTTACTATTAAATGAAAAAACCATACGAATTGATTAGTTTAAAATCCCCGTTTTTGTTAATAGTATTTTTTTTTATTGTCAGCAGAGTTCTATTGTTGATAGTAGGATTGGTAAGGAGAGATTATGTTAAATATCCGTCGCGAATGGTGGATGTGACAAACGAAGTTCAGTATTACGGAAAAGTTGGCACTTTATTCCATGGATGGGATAGTGGTTGGTACCTGCAGATTGCTGATAAAGGGTACCCTGCTGGTATAGAAAGAAATTCTAACGGTACCTTGCGACAGTCCTCTTATGCTTTTTTTCCACTTTACCCATCTCTTTCTCACATGTTTGCGACAGTTTTAGGAATTAATTTAGTTGCCGTAAGTATAATAGTATCAAATATTTCGCTTCTGTTATCTGGATTTCTGATTTATATTCTAACGAGGGAAAAACTCGGTGAGAGGTTTGGACTTTTGGTGGTCAAATTCCTTTTTCTTTTTCCGATTAGCTACATATATTCTGCTATACAGTCTGAATCGCTTTTCTTGTGTTTGTTCTTAGCAGTCTTTGTTGCTTTAGAAAGAAAACGATTTATTATTGCAGGTGTTGCTGGATATTTATTAGCTTTAACCAGGTCAATCGGGTTTTTGGTTTTTATTCCGATTTTGTATGAATCTTTAAAATTTAATCGCAGGATTAAAAAAAACTGTTGGGGAAATTGGGGTGGCATGCTAATCGCAACATTGTTGCCGATATTGGGAATATTGACTTTTGTGTTTTATTCCTATGCTCGGACGGGAGATCCTTTTATTATCTTTAAAATACAGGAGGCGTGGGGTAAATATCTAAATTTTAATCCTTTGGTTTTTTTATCCAGTATTGATTTTTACCGCAATAGCTATCTTACTTTTGTCAATGGATATTTCTTCTTAGTGATTTTAGTTTGTGCAGTCTATGGCTGCCGAGGTTGGAAAATCGGTTATAAATTCATCGTGTGGATATATTGCATAATTTATCTTATTACTACTACTCAATCCTGGCATATCTTTTCCTATCCTCGATTTGTATCAATTCTTTTTCCTGCGTTTTTTACATTTGCAGTTATTGCTGGAAATAGTAAGCGTAATAATATGATTCTAACTTTAGTTTTTATTTTTACTCAGATCTTTATGTATAGTTATTGGGTCAATGGGTTTCCTATGCCGATATAGGTTACAAAAGAATTTTAATAAAGCAAGGATATCCCTGGTGTCATTGATGTTATGGTTTGATCCGTTGCAATGTTTACTCAAGACGAGAAGATTATTTATGGCAATTTCCTCCTAAATTTTCTTTTTTATACTGTCTTATTTGTTTCATTTATCCTCAGGGTGATACACTACTCTCAGAGAGTTATGGGATCGTAAGGTTCTAGACCCTGATGCTCAGCCAATACATAAGAAAGAATAGGATTAACGTCTGTCTTGAAAAGACCAAAACTAGGAAAGGTAATTTAAGGGTGTGACTGTTATATAGCCTTTATGAAGAGCACCAACATCGGTTTCAACTTCCGTTTCTAAATTTCTGCTATAAGTTTCTTTCGGTTGATGGGCAATCTTTCTTTTTTTATCAATATCAAGTGGATACCTCCAAAGTCGAGTAATATCTTTGGCTAGTTTTACTATTCTAACTTTATCTGTGGGTGTATTTGGAAAATTGATATTAACCAATTCTTTTCCATAACAATTATTATTAATACACTTCTCAATTAGTTTTATTGCCATTTCACCTGGATATTTAAGGAAACTTGATAAGTCGTCTTTGCCCTTGTGGTTAATAAGAAAATTGTTAGCTGTAGTTTGCCAACTTAAAACGATAGCTTTTGGTGCAAGTTGTACACCAATTGCTCTAACTGCTGCGCTGAAAGTACCAGATGAAATAAGTGAATAACCTAGGTTTTCACCATAATTAATTCCTGATATAACAAAATCATATGGTTTTTTAAAAATACCTTGCGCAACTTCAATTGCATCTGCAGGACTTCCGTCAACCCAAAGAGAAACACCTTCAACCTTTTCTTCACCCCACAGGATGCTGCTAGTTAGGCTAATTTTACCTCCAGTGCACGATTGCTGTTTAAGGGTTGCTGCAATATTAACTTCATATTTGTTCTTTAGGAGATAAGCTAAGGTACGGGTTCCGACAGAATTATAACCGTCATCACCAGTAATTAATATTCTTTTCAATTTCATCATAAGATTATATCAAATGTTTTAAGACGTTTTTCGAATTAGTTTCATTTAACTTTAAAGTAAAATATGGGAGGGGAGTATTAAGTATTAGGATACTCATAGTTCATATTTTTTTGTTTTGGATTAACAATTAATAATTTAGATTAAGATATATTTATCTTGATGAAATAAATGGTAACGTTTTGAAAGAAAAGAAAGATTTGTATTTTTTTAATAAAGTAAGTTATTTTATATTTCTGATATACTCCAAATTATGGAAAAGAGGGATGAAAAATTTGTTGGAACAGTAGTTTTAGTTTTAAATAACAAAAAGGATAAGGTCTTATTTGGTAAAAGAATAAATTGTTTTGCTGCAGGAACATATGGAATACCTGGTGGAAGAGCCCATATAAATGAAAAATTGGATGTTTCAGCTAAAAGGGAATTAAAAGAAGAGACAAATCTAACTTCCCAAAACCTCAAATATATCGGAATAGTTAGAGACGTTTATCTTGAGCATACTTTTTTGCACTTTGCTTATCTTTGCACTGACTATAAAGGTGAAATTAAAAATATGGAAAAAGATAAATGTGAAGGTTGGGATTGGTATGAATTTAATAATCTGCCAAAAAATACTTTCCCTGCCCATAGAGCGGCTTTAGACATGTATTTAAATCCAAAAGAAAGTAAGAGAGAAATTTTTCATAAAACTAAGTTAATGTATAAACATGATAGTTAAACCTATAAAAACTAATTTAGTAAAAGTTGGAGATAATCTTTTTGAATTTATTTCAAAAAATATTAAAGAACTTTCAGAAGAATCTGTATTGGTTGTTACTTCAAAAATAATAAGTGTTTGTGAGGGTAGGATAATTAAGAAGTTAACAGAAGAAAGATCGGAGAAACATAATATTGTTAAAAAAGAAGCTGATTTATATGTTGATCCTGCAGAATCCAGATATGACATCATGCTTACTGTTAAAAATAATATAGTTGCAGTTAATGCTGGAATTGATGAATCAAATGCAAATGATCACTTTATTCTTTGGCCCAAAGACATTCAAAAATCGGCTAACGATATATGGAAATTTTTAAGAGAACACTACAATTTAAATAAAGTAGGAGTGATTATTACAGACAGTAAAACTTTTCCATTAAAGTGGGGAATTGTGGGTACTTCAGTAGCGTTTTGCGGTTTTAAAGGGCTTTATGATTACAGGGGTAAAAAAGATATTTTTGGAAGAGTACTTAGGATGTCTCAAATAAATATTTCAGAAGCTCTGGCTGTTTCGGCTGTACTTGAAATGGGAGAAGCTGATGAAATGATGCCTTTATGTATTATTAAAGATATTCCCAAAATTGAATTTCAAGATAGAATTCCAACTAAAAAAGAACTTAAAGATCTTTTAATTAATATTAAAGATGATGTTTATGCACCAATTCTTACCAAAGCTAAATGGAAAAAAGGTTGGAGTGGAAAACAGGTTTAGTTAACTAAGAAGTTTGGTATAATTTATCGATGAGACAATCATGGTCGGCAGCTTTATTAAAGAATTTTTTCTTTGTCCTTATTTCTTCTTTCTTTTTCTTACTTTTGCCACAAGAAGTTTTTGCTAAAGATTATTCAATTCCACTCGCAAACATTACTGTTGAAATATTAGAAAATGGATCAGCTAATGTTACTGAAGAGAGAACATATAACTTTTCTGGTAGTTTTTCTTGGGCCGATGAATGGATTAATTTAAAAGCAAGATGTGATAGTACTGAGTTTTGTGAGAATTATAAAATATCCAATTTTTCTATTTCAGAGGGAAATTTGGATTACACTAATTCCAAAGAAGGGGTAGAGGGAACATACACACTTAGTATTACCAATGAAAAATTGTATATTAAATGGTTTTATAGAGCACTAGATCAGAAAAAGACTTTTATTCTTAAATATACAATTGATAATGCCATAACGGAGCATTCTGATATTTCAGAGTTTTATTGGCAATTAATTGGTGATGAATGGACAAAATCAACTGGTTTAGTTACTGCCCAGGTATTATTGCCATATAATGCTCCATCTGATCAAATTTGGGGTTATGGGCACGGACCTTTAAATGGAAAAGTTTCGATTGATTCTCAAAATACAATTTCTTTTTCTACAAGTAGTCTTCCTACAAATAAATTTTTTGAAGTGAGAGTTTTATTTCCAAAAGATGAATCGTTTGTAAATGCAAGAAGAGGAAATTCTTCATTAGAAGAAATACTAAAAGAAGAAAATAAATTTATAAGCCAAACTAAAAATCAATATTACTTAGGCCTTTTTGTTACCTTAATTTTGGCAATTCTTCCTATTTGGAGAGTAATATTTTGGTACAAAAGGTGGAGAAAATATGGGAAAGATCTACCTGAACCAAGAGTCAATCTGTCTGGAAAACTTCACGAACCTCCAAGTGATTTACACCCAATTTTTGTTGAGGCCTTACTCAATGGAAATAAAGTAACGGGGAAGTCAATTACCGCAACAATTATTGAACTTGCTAGAAGAAAAATAGTTAGTTTTGAAAGAGAGAGAGTAAAGAAGTTCTTAGGGGGAATGAAGAATGAATACTGTCTAGCTTTAAAAGATAAAAGTTATGCAACAAAAACATTAAATAAATATGAAAAAAGTTTAATTGATCTTATTTTTGGTGGAAAAGAAAAGATTACTTTTAAAGAAATTAAAAATGTAGGAAAGTTAAAACCTACTGCAACTTCCAAGTTTTGGAGAGAGTTAACCACGAAAGCAAAAGAAGAACTTTTAAATTTAGGTTTATTAGATAAAGAAGCCGATAAACAAAAAACTAAGATAATTATTGAAGCAGTTTTGAGCGTAATTTTATTTTTTGTTTTCGGAACTTTTGTACCTATTATCGTTGCTCTTCTTGTGGGTGCTGCTGGAGCGTTTTTATTCTTGCTTATTCCTTTATACATAATTTGTTTTATTATTTTGATTCTTTTAGCAGTTTTTATGGATAAAAGAACAGAAAAAGGTGCTATGGAATACGCTTCATGGAAAGCATTTGAAAAATACTTAAAGGATTATTCGGTTACAAAAAATTATCCTATCGATTCAGTAATTTTGTGGGAAAAATATTTAGTCTATGGAACAGTTTTGGGAGTTTCTATTAAAGCTTTATCAGAGCTACCTATAAAATACTCTGCAGCTTTTGAAAAGAGTGGTATCTATATGTCAGGTTTTTCTACGGGTTCTGGGAAAGGTTTTTCGACTGAATTTAGTAATTCTTTTACTAGTTTAGGAACTGCACTTTCTTCTCTTTCAACTTCAGTAAGTTCATCATATGGTGCACACGGTTCAGGTTCATCTGGTGGATTTTCTGGAGGGGGCGGTGGAGGGGGCGGTGGAGGCGGTGGAGGAGCGGGTTAGAGTAAACACACCTTTGACTATTTATTAAAAACCATTAATAATTAACCTATGACTGTTAAGCCAAAATACTTTCTTCTTGTAATATCGGGGTTAATTTTTGTTTTTTTAGCTGTTCTTGTAATTTTTTCAGATCTGCCTAATAAAAACTTATTTCAAAAATTCGAAAAAGCTTCAGGTCAAAAGGTTATTCAAAATGAAGAAGAGATAAAAGTAGTTGATGAAAGTACAGAAGAAACAGAAGAGATCTTTCTTGATATTACTTCTCCAAAAGATATGGATACAGTTTCAAGTTCACTTCTTGCAGTAAAAGGAAAAACTGTGGCTGGAGCAGATGTTTTTGTAAATGATAAAGAGACTAAAGCTGATAAAAATGGTATTTTTTCTCTAAATGTTACTCTTGAAGAGGGGGAGAATGTACTGACAGTTATTATGAATGATGACTTGGGAAATTATATTGAAAAACAGTTAACAGTTACTTTGGAAAGTTTTTAAGTATGAATAAAAAATTAATTAATATAGCTTTAGCGGGAGTATTTTTTGTAGGTGTTTCTACTCCCAAACTCTCACTTCTTTTTGGAAAAAAGGAAGATAAAATTCAAGACAGAGTTGAACAAAACAATCAGATAGGAAATCCTGATGTAGGTGTTCAACAAAATGTTAAAGATAGAATTAGGACCTTTACGGGTACAAGAGCAGGAATTAGACAGGGAAAGATTGTAGCAATAGATGGTGAAGCTTTAACTGTCGTTGAGGGGAGTATGACATATACAGTTTTAACTGATTCATTAACTAAATTTAGGAGAAAGTTTTTTGGAGATTCATCTTTAAGTGAAGTTTCAGTAAATGATTTAGTTTCCGTTGTAGGTAAATGGCAGAATGAAGAAAAAACACAAATCAGGGCTATGATATTTAGAAATATTTCAGTTCAAAAAAGATATGGTGTGTTTTTCGGAGTAGTTACTTCAATGAGTGACAATGGTTTTATAATCGAAAGTGCTCAAAGAGGAGACCAAACTGTTTCTGTTGTAAATACCACAACTATTGTGGATAGAGTAATGGCTAAAATCTCACTTTCTAATGTTGAGGTAGGGCATAGAGTAAGAGTAAAAGGCACTTGGGATAGTGTAAATTCAACAATTACTGATGTTATTCAAGTTAAAGACTTTTCTATTCCCATTCTTCCAAGTCCAACTCCTTCTGAAGAATAAAAACTAAATCTTTTTTAAGATTGAATCTAGATTTTGAATTGCTTGTTCAATTTGAATTTTCTTCGGAAGCTTATTTTCTAGCATTTCTTTACTGTAAATTGGATGAGTATCTAAATAGATAAAGTTGTAACTTTCTGAATTAAGGTTTTTAATAAGAAAAAGATTTCCAGGGTAAAGATCTAGACTGCTGCCAGTTTCAAAATATATTTTTTCAATTGTTTTTACAATTCCCTCGAATTCACTTTTAGTTTCTGGATTTTGTTTTAAGCAAGATATTAAGTAATTTTCTTTTGTTTTGTCAAAAACATCAATTTTTTCTTCTTCAATAAAATCTTGGATTATGCCAACAGTAGATTTATTTTTTAAATTGTCACTAAATATTAAGATCATCTCTTCTGGTAAAAATTTGGGGAAGTCTTTGAACCATTTTTTTAAAGTTGAATACTCATTTTTGAGATTTTCTGCATAACTAAAGATCGATTCTCGGTTGTATTTAAATTTACAGCTTTTTAAAACATACCTTTTCTCTTCATGGTTAAAAAAGTAGATAATTTTTCCATCGTTTCTAGCATATTCAGGAATTTTAATATTTTCTTTTAAGGGTAGTTTTTTAGGTTTGAATATTTTTTCTGCAATTGTTTGCGAATAGTTTGGAAAAATGTAATTTGGTGAATTAATAATTCCAGCTAACTTTTCAATTCTAGAACAAGAAGTTGAATTTATTAGCTCTAGTGGAGTTTTTTTACCTTGAGTAAGTGTAAGTTGCGAAATACAAAATCTTTTTATTCTTGGCTCAAAATATGCTTTTTTCTCAATCATGGTTTAGTATATTACAACTTTTTTAGTCTAAATCAAATTTAGTCTCATTGACTAAGGGCTTTTTTTTTGGTATCTTATATCCACAAATGAAAACGTAAGTTACCAGATGGCAAAAGCCAAATAGGTGAACCCACCAATCTGGTGGGTTTTTTCATTTTTCAAGTACTTTGACAATCAAGATTCGACTGGAAACGTCAATGATATTTATATCCTATCGTCATAGATATAAATTATCACTATTTGAGGATTTGATCCTGGTCCAGGATGAATGCTGGCGGCGTGCTTTAAGCATGCAAGTAGAGCGAACTGTAGCAATACAGTAAGCTGCGAACGGCTGAGTACAAGATAAGTATCTACCCTTTGGCGGGGAATACCCATCCGAAAGGATGGCTAATACCGCATAAGATCTACGGATGAAAGCGCGTAACTGCGCACCGAAGGAGGAGCTTATCCACCATCAGCTTGTTGGTGGGGTAATGGCCTACCAAGGCTACGACGGTTAGGGGGCGTGAGAGCGTGACCCCCCAGAATGGGACTGAGACACGGCCCATACACCTACGGGTGGCAGCAACTGGGAATCGTGCACAATGGGCGAAAGCCTGATGCCGCGACGCCGCGTGAGGGATTAAGGCCTTCGGGTTGTAAACCTCTTTTGCTATAACTGAAAGGTTATGGAGAATAAGCACCTGCTAACTCTGTGCCAGCAGCAGCGGTAATACAGAGGGTGCAAGCATTATCCGGATTTATTGGGCGTAAAGCGTTTCGTAGGCGGTTTGGAAAGTTATACTTCAAATACTGGGGCTCAACTTCAGGAAGGGGTGTAATACTATCAAACTAGGAAGTATTTCGGGGTTTATCGGAACTGTTAGTGTAGGGGTGAAATCCGTTGATATTAACAGGAACACCAAGGGCGAAGGCGGATAACTAGAAATTACTTGACGCTGAGGAACGACAGCTAGGGGAGCGAAAGGGATTAGAGACCCCTGTAGTCCTAGCCGTAAACGATGCTCGCTAGGGATTCGTATTTATTTATGAGTTCCGTAAGCTAACGCGTGAAGCGAGCCGCCTGGGGAGTACGAACGCAAGTTTAAAACTCAAAGGAATTGACGGGGACCTGCACAACCAGTGGAGCATGTGGTTCAATTCGAGACGAACCGAAAAACCTTACCAGGGCTTGACATGCTACCGTTTAGACACTCAGAGATGAGAGTTGATCCGAAATTTTTTGGATGGTAGCACAGGTGTTGCATGGCTGTCGTCAGCTCGTGCCGTGGGGTGTTCCCTTCAGTGGGGTAACGAGCGCAACCCCTGCTATATGTTGAATATTCATATGGGACTGACCAGTTTTATCTGGTAGGAAGTGGGGACGACGTCAAGTCAGCATGGCCCTTATGTCCTGGGCTACACACATGCTACAATGGAGCCGACAATGGGTTGCCAAGTGGTAACACGGAGCTAATCCCATCAAACGGCTTCTCAGTTGGGATTGAGGGCTGCAATTCGCCCTCATGAACGCGGAATTGGTAGTAATCGCAGATCAGCATGCTGCGGTGAATACGTTCTCAGGTCTTGTACAAATTAAATTGCGCTTTCCGGTTTTAGTTTCTATAAAGTGAAACTCTTTACAGAGAGAAATAAGTTCTCTGAAGCGAAATAGCATCCTTTAATGGTGACATTAAAGAGAGGAGGGCTAAATTAGCATTTTCTAGCTTGAAGTTTAAACGGCTTTATAAGGTAGCGATCCTACGTACAAATGGAGAAGCTGCTTATTAATTAAAAACTTATAAAGTAATTGGGCTCGAGATAGAAGAAAAATGAAATTAAGACCACGAAAGGAGATCTGATATTGACTTATATATTGAATAAATTCAATATTGAGTAGGTGTTGGTGTGAACTAACACCGATTAAATATCAGAAGTCTGCTAAGTTCATAGTAGCTTTTTTAAAAAGTGAAGGGACTTTGCTATTTCCAGATCTAATATGCTTAATCCTTGGTATGTAACAGGTTTAGTTGATGGAGAAGGATGTTTTTGTATCACAATTTCAAAACACAAAACAAAAAAACTTGGATTTGATCCTCGTTTAATGTTTGAGATTGAGATGATAATTGATGATGAAAAACTACTTCAAAAACTAAAAGATCATTTTAAATGTGGTCATGTATACATTTTAAATTATGAAAGGTACGGTTGGAGACCGCATGTAAAATATGCAGTCAAAAAACAAAAAGATATTTTTGATAAAATAATACCTTTTTTTAAGAAGTACAAATTAAAAGGAAAGAAATCAAAAGATTTTGAATATTTTTGCAAAGCTGCGAAAATATTTGAGAATAAAGAGCATTTGACCTTAAAAGGATTAAGAAAGCTTCGAATAATTCAATCGAAGATGAATATTAGAAATAAATTGAAATAGTCGTCCGCTAGGGTACGGGAAAACCGTGTGCCCAGTGGGTAGAGAATTAGTTGTGGTGACATTATTAATATCTCAGAACACCGCCCGTCAAGTCAGCAAAGTTGGGGGCACCCGAACACTGCGCGAAGTAGTGGAAGGTGACACCAGCGATGAAGATTAAGTCGTAACAAGGTATCCCTACTGGAAGGTGGGGATGGATCACCTCCTTTCTAAGGAGTTTTCAAAAAACACCTGGTTTTTCAATTCGCAGTTTTTCCATAATTAAACTGAATTCGTTTCCGGTCGGATCTTGGTTATCAAAATTAAAAATCCCGCTTTATAAATAAGCGGGTTTTTTAGTGGAAGAAATATATTATTATTTTCGAGTCCAACGTTCTCTGGAGACATTTATTACCTTCTCTCTGTTTTGATTAACAGATTTAGGAAGTGGAAGAGTTTGAGCTAAGAAAGGTCTTGTTGACTGTCCGTCTATAGTCATTTTTATCGCAATTTGGAAATTAGAAAGATTAACTAAATCGTTTTCACTAAATACTTCTGCATATTCTTTATTTAAGATTGATGCATCGGAAGCACCAATTGCAAAAGAAACAATTGTACCCGCATTACCTAATATTGCTTTTTGTACATTTTCTGGAATTTGAGCCATATATTGATTTGCAAGCATAATATTTAATCTATATTTTCTAGCTTCTGATAATACTTTGATAAAGCTTCCTGTAGCAAAGTTTTGGAATTCATCAACATAAAGATAAAAATCTTTTCTTTTTTCTTCTTCTACGTCAACTCTTCTCATTGCGGCAATTTGAATTTTGGTTATTAAAGTTGCACCTAATAGGGCAGCGTTATCTTCTCCTAATCTTCCCTGAGAAAGATTAGCTAAAAATATTTTTCCATTATTCATTAAGTCATCAATTGAAATAGAAGATTTGGGAGAACTAATAATTCTTCTAACTAGGGGAGAAGTCACAAATTGTCCTACCTTATTTTGAATAGGTGCTATTGCTTCCTTTTGAAGCCTATCTGGCATTCTGTCAAATTCTTCTTCCCAAAAATTTGTTAGTGATTTATCATTAACTTTTTCCATAATTTTAGATCGGAAGGACTTACTAGAAAGAAGTTTTAATACATCTTCTAAGGTTGATCCTTCTACTTGAGACATTGTTAAAAATGAATTTCTCAGAATATATTCCATCCTTGCAGACCAAACATCAGGCCAAATTTTAGTAAATATTGCCATTAGTCCGCTTGTTACAAGTTCTGCTTCTTCTCTGTTTGTAACTTCAAGAGGGTTAATTGAGATAGGGAAGTCCTTGTCTGCAGGATTAAAGTAAATCACATCATTAATTCTGTGTCGTGGGATATAGTCTAAAAGAGTCTCACATAAATCTCCATGGGGATCGATTATTGCAATACCGCGATCTTTTTTAAGGTCATCAACTGCCATATTTGCAATAAGAGTTGATTTTCCAGTTCCAGTTTTTCCAATCGTCCACATATGTCTTCTTCTATCCTTATCTTTAATTCCAAATATTGTATCTTTGTTTTTGAATGAGGTATGGGCAAAAAAGTTAATATTCTTTTTATCTTCGTCAAAAATATTAATTGCAGATGGAAGGTTTTCAGGAGGTTCAGATAAAACCGAAGTGCCCCAAGCAATTGTGGGGGTTTGAATCTTATCACTTGGTAAATGCCAAATAGTTGCTAGTTCAACAATATTTAATATCTGATTATCTGAAACTTTTCTCTCTCTTAATTTTGTGTTTTCATTTTTCTGATTTTGAATAATTGATTTTTTTAAACCAAAAGAATTTCCATCAGATCTTGTGAACACTCCGAATGCACTAACCAGCTCTGTTAGGGTTTTCTTCGTATTGCTCGCAAGTCGTATAGATGCTTTATAACCTGGGTAAGAAATTTTCTCTTTAATGACACTTTGGTCCGATCTTGGGGAATAAGTTCCATCTTCATTTTTAGTGCCTTTATCAGAAAATGAAGTTCCTTTTGATTGCCAAGAAGAAGAAACTGATTCAAGTGCAAGTTGAACAATTGTAATCTGATCCGGGTCTGATTTTGATAAAACAGAAAGAATAGAGGAAAGAGGATCGACATCTGTAAAGGTATTCCATAAAGTTATTGGATAATAATTACCATGTTTTAAAGATAGCGATTTTACAAAAAGGGTTTTATCTTCCAAAAAATCCTGCCCCTTTTCAATTATCACAAGGGGATAGTTTGATTGGATTTGGGTTTGTACAAAAGCTGATATTTCATCACTACAAGTAATTTGAAATCTTATTTGTTGGTTAATAAGGGCAATTTCCAAAGCTAAAGAATAGTTTTTATTGCCAGTTATTTTTGAAAGAAAAGAGCTTGAGTTAATTTGGGTTAAGGTAGATAAGAATGTCTGAGCGGCTTCTGGTGTTACCTCAGTGTTTCTAGGAAGTCTTAAAATAAAGGTTGTAATGTTACTCATTACTTTATTATATATAGAATATATATTTTTTGTATTTGTTAATTACGGTTATTTTTCCAAAGATAAATTCTTATTTATTAAAATATTATTTTTTGTTAAATTTTGCCACTGAAATTAAAGCCTTTTCTCTAACTGAAGAATCAGAATCTGTTGTTAGCATTTTCAAGCAAATGATAGCCGTTTCTGAAATATTGCAAGAACCCAGTCCTTCAGCAATTTTTTGTTTAGTCTTTGTATTTTGTGAATCAAGTTGTTGTAAAAGGCTCGCAAGATGACAATTTTCTCGATTAATTGTTGCTCTTTCATTTTTCATTTTCGGCTGAATTTTAGTTGTATTTTATATAATAATCAAGTTTATATAATTGTTTTGACCTTGCTTTTATGTTAAATTATCAAGGCTGGAGAAGGGCGGTTAGTTCATCGGCTAGAACGCTTACCTGATAAGTAAGAGGTGGATGGTTCGATTCCATCACCGCCCACATTTATTGCTGTTGACTATTAGGTTTGTAAAAATATATAATTGGTCTCAGTCTTTTGAAGCAAAAAGTTTTTAATGAAAATAAATTACCTAAAAACTAAACAAATTTTTGCCCGTTTGCGTGGTTAGGCTTTAGGCTATTTTCTTTAGCGTACCGGCTTCAAAGAGCCGGTTTTTTATTTGCACATTGTTAAAAAGTTTCAACCAGAGAATTGGGCCCGAAGTTTACCTGGTTTGAACACCTCATTTGCAATGAGGAGGCAGGCGGTTCGAGTCCGCCCGGGTCCACAAGAGTGTTTAGTGGTGAGCGATCGCAATGTCGATCGCTGTCCACTAAATATTTTTCAGATTTGTACTTTAATATCTGAAGAGAAAGGTCGCTAAGTTTCACATACGTGAACAGTGAATGCCTTGGTATAACCTACCGAAGAAGGACGTACATAGCCACGATAGTCGTCGGGGAGCTGCTAAGAAGCTTTGATCCGGCGGTGTCCGAATGGGGAAACCCAATCTTTTATAGATTTACTTTCGTCCAAAGATTTGTCTTTTAGATAGATTATTAAGCGAATTGTAGGGAACCACCCGAACTGAAACATCTTAGTAGGGTGAGGAATATAAATTAAATTAAAGATTACCTTAGTAGCGGCGAGCGAAAAGGTAAGAGTCCAAACTTTAGCGTTCCTTCGGGAATGTTAAGGGGTTGTGGGAGCCTAATGTGAGAGTAAGAAAGGTATTAGAACAACATGGAATTGTTGACCATAGAAAGTGAAAGTCTTGTATATTAAACCGATTTTACCTCTAAGGAATTCCCGAGTACCACGGAGCAAATACTTTGTGGGAATCTAGGAGAACCATCTTCTAAGACTAAATATATGGTTATAACCGATAGTGAACAAGTACCGCGAGGGAAAGGCGAAAAGAAGTGCGGGACGCACAGTGAAATAGAACCTGAAACTGTTTACGAACAAACCGAGAAAGCCAGAGTTTACTTTGGTGATCTCGTGCCTATTGAAGAATGATCCGGCGAGTTGTTTTATCGTGCTTGCTTAAGTTCCTTAATAAAGAACGGAGGCGTAGCGAAAGCGAGTCTTAAAAGGCGTTTTTAGTACGATACTACAGACCCGAAACCGAGTGATCTAACCATGAGCAGGGTGAGCTTGTCAGAAATGACAAAGGAGGCCCGAACCCGTTGTTGTTGCAATAACATGGGATGACTTGTGGTTAGGGGTAATATGCCAATCGAACTCGGATATAGCTGGTTCTCCTCGAAAGGTCTATAGGGACCGTGCTTTGTAATGATAATACTGGGGTAGAGCTACTGAATGGGTAAGCGAGGGTAACTGAGTTTATTCAACCAAACTCCGAATACAGTTTTTATCTAACAGAGTAAACAGTCATATCGGGCTAAGCTGATATGGCAAAAGGGAAACATCCCAGATTTTCGTCTAAGGCCTCTAAATTTACACTAAGTTTGTAAGGAAGTTTTCTTTCTCAGACAGCCAGGAGGTTGGCTTAGAAGCAGCCACCCTTTAAAGAAAGCGTAACAGCTCACTGGTCGATGAGAGGAAGCGCCTAAGATGTACCGAGGATTAAGTGTAATGCCGAAGACAAAAATGCAAGCTTATTAATTTAAGTTTGTGTGGTAGGGGAGCGTTCCATTCGCAGTGAAGTCAGATTGTAAAGTCTGGTGGAGCTTATGGAAGTGAGAATGCCGGAATGAGTAGCGAACAAGAAAGGTGAGAATCCTTTCCACCGAACACCCAAGGTTTCCGTCGCAAGGTTCGTCCACGACGGGTTAGTCGGTACCTAAGACGAGGCCAAAATGGCGTAGTCGATGGAAGACTAGTTAAAATTCTAGTATTTGATTTAAATCATTATTAGTTGGGGGGTAACTGAGTTGGAAAAACAAAGCCAGAACGTGAAGTCTGGTGTAAGCTGTAAAGTAGTTTCAGTTGGAAAATCCGCTGGAATGTTTAATTGAGCAGCAATACAAAGTCCTAAGAGATTGGGGCGATTTTGAAAGTTTCAGTTCACGAGAAAAGCCTCGCAATCAGATTTAAATTAAGCCGTACCGTAATCCGACACAGGTGGGTTGGGGGAGTACCCTAAGGTGAGCGAGAGAAGGATCTTTAAGGAACTCGGCAAAAAAACTACCCGTAACTTCGGGAGATGGGTTGCCTGTATTAGTCGTAAGACGAGGCAGGTTGCAATAAAAATTTGTTTGCCGACTGTTTATCAAAAACACAAGTCTCTGCAAAGACGAAAGTCGAAGTATAGAGGCTGACGCCTGCCCAGTGCCGGTAAGTTAAGAGGAGGGGTGTCTAACGCAAGTTAAATGCTCTGAATTCAAGCTCCGGTAAACGGCAGCAGTAACTATAACTGTTCTACGGTGGGGGCTATAAACAACTGCCGTAGTGAAGGGTTAAAGTCCCTTCCATTTATATTTTTTATAAATGATAAATCTAGCTATATGCTGGAAAACTACAATAATCTAAAGCTACTATGGTATAATTATTCCGTAGATTATGCAAAGTGAAAATGTTTTAGATTGTAGCAATCAGCAGGAAAGGCTAGAACAGATTGGATGGATAGTAGGTTTCGTAGATGGAGAAGGTTGTTTTACAATCAGCCTTCATAAGAACCCTACGACATCTCTTGGATGGCAAATTATGCCTGAATTTATTCTCTCACAAGGAGAAAAAAGTTTAAATGTGTTAAGAATGGTTAAGGATTATTTTAACTGTGGAAGGATTTCTGTTAATTACAGACATGATAATCACAGAGAAGATCTTTATCGTTTTTGTGTTAAATCTCAAAAAGAATTAAGGGATAAAATTATTCCTTTTTTTAAAGAGTATCAACTGAAAACTTCAAAGAAAAATGATTTTGAGATATTTTCAGAAGTTCTCGAATTAATGAGTAAAAAAGAACATTTAAGTCAAAAAGGTATAAAAAAGATTATTAAGTTAATCGAAAAAATGAATACTAAGAAGAAACGCCAATTTGTTTTAGAATCCCCAGAGACTACACGCTAGACTGGATTTTTCCAGATGATATAGTCCAAAACTCAAGGTTTTGAGCGAAGCCCCTTGTCGGGTGAGTTCCGACCTGCATGAATGGCGTCACGAGCAAACAACTGTCTTAAAGATTCACTCGGCGAAATTGCGTTGGCTGTGAAGACGCGGCCTACTTCCACTAGGACAAAAAGACCCCGTGGAGCTTTACTGTAGTTTGATATTGTTTTGTGCATTTTAATTGTCTAGCGTAGGAGGGAGAGAAATCGACAATGTAACACCTCTCTTTGAAATGTGGCAAAACTTACTTATGAACTTTGAATACGAGTTCGAGGAAAGTGTCAGATGGGCAGTTTTACTGGGGCGGTACCCTGCTAAATCGTAACGCAGGGGCGCCAAGGTTGGCTTACCATGGATGGAAATCATGGGTAAAGCGTAAAGGTTAATGCCAGCTTGACTGCAAGAGAGAAGTCTCGAGCAGGTACGAAAGTAGGTCTTAATGATCCTCCAAACCATCATGGGTATGGTTGGAGCTTAACTGATAAAAGCTACCCCGGGGATAACAGAGTAGTCGCACCCGAGCGTCCATAGCGACGGTGCGGTTCGCTACCTCGATGTCGGCTCATCACATCCTGGCGCTGGAGAAGGTGCCAAGGGTTGGTCTGTTCGCCCATTAAAGTGGTACGTGAGCTGGGTTCAGAACGTCGTGAGACAGTTCGGACTCTATCCAGTGGAAGCGTTCGAGTTTTGAGGAGAGCTGGGGACAGTACGAGAGGACCTCTCTGGAGGAATCCCTAGTGTGCCGGTTGTCACGTCAGTGGCAACGCCGGGTAGCTACATTCCTAAAGGATAACCGCTGAAAGCATCTAAGTGGGAAGCCAACTCCAAGATTAGAACTCGTTATTAGATCCCGGAAAGAACATCCGGTTAATCGGCAAGCAGTGGAAGATCTGTAAAGATTTAAGCTTACTTGTGCGAATAGATCAAAAACTTTGCGAACTTTTCTCTTCAGTTTTAAGGTACAAATTTTTAAGAAAAAAATTTAACATATAAATATATTGGAACTATCTTTTTTAGGTTCACTGAAAAAGGTCTGGTCCTTTGAGCGTAACGGAACCACCCGATCCCATTCCGAACTCGGAAGTGAAACATTACAGCGCAGACGATAGTTGTGGGGCAACTCACCGCGAAAATATGTCAGGGCCAGTCCTTTTTTAGTGAATTATCTCGTTGATACAATTTGGTTCAGGAGATATAATTCCAGTATTAACGGAAAGGTGGAAATGATAAGTGAACAAAAAAACTTCAAAATCTAAAGAGCCAACCTCGATGGAGGAGCTGTTGGCGTTGAGTAAATCCAAAGTAAAAGGTTTTTCAAAAGGAGAAAAAATTACTGGTAAAGTAACTTCAAAAAATCCTAAATCATTAACGCTTGATATTGGTGGAAAATCAGAAGGAGTTGTAGCTGAAAATGCTTTTATTGAAGCTAGAGATTTAATTAAAACATTAGAAATTGGCGATGAGATAAATGCAACAGTTTTAATTCCTGAAACAAAAGAGGGAACAGTTCTTCTTTCTTTAAGGCATGCCGCAAATGATGCAATTTGGGAAAAATTGGAAAAACACTTCAGAAAAAAGATAGAAATTTCTGTTAAGGGTATGTCAGCTTCAAGAGCTGGAGTAATGGTCGAAGTTGAAGGCATATATGGATTTATACCAGCTTCTCAAGTTGGTAAAAAATATTCAGATTTAGAAGAATTAGTTGAGAAAAAATTTAGAGCATTAATAATTGATTTAAATAGAAGGAACAATAAAATAGTTCTTTCAGAAAAAGAAGTAAGTGAAGCGGGAGAGATTAAACTTAATAAAGAAGCATTGAAGAAGGTTAAAGAAGGAGAAATCTACGATGGAAAGGTAATTACAATTACTAATTTTGGCTGCTTTGTGAGGCTAGATATTGATAAAAAAGTTGATGTTGAAGGATTAGTTCACATTTCAGAAATAGCTTGGGAAAAAGTAAGAAAAGTAACAGATATTTTAAGAGAAGGAGATAAGGTAAAAGTAAAAGTACTTGAGGTTAGAGATGGAAGACTTTCGTTATCTATTAAGAGTGCTCAAAAAGATCCTTGGGAGGATATTGCTGGAAAATATAAACAAGAACAAAAGGTTAAAGGAAGTGTTACTAAAGTAAGTGATTTTGGTATTTTTGTCCAAATTGAACCTGGAGTTGAAGGATTGGTTCATATTACAAAGATTCCACCTGCAACTAAGTTTAATATAGGGGATAAAGTAAATTGTTATATTGAAGAAGTAGATCCAAAAGAGAAAAGAATTTCATTGGGAATTACTTTAACTGCAAAACCTATTAACTATAAATAAAGGTTTACCTCAGGTATTTTTTAATAGCTTCACTTAGATATCTAACCTCTTTATTTGTAATAGGGATATTAAATCCTTGTCTTTTAGCTTCTTTAACTCTTTTGTCTTGAGCAACTACCTCTCTAATCTCACCTGATAAACCAATTTCTCCAATTGCAATAGCTCCTTTTGGAAGCGGCTTATCTAAGAATGCGGAAGCAATTGACAAACAAACTGCTAAATCACTTGCTGGTTCCATAACTTTAATTCCTCCAGCAACATTCACAAAACAATCATAATCATATAAAGGTAGGGAACAAC
>Ga0268280_1001060_pt1 | contig 19463 bp, 18 predicted proteins | sample saktaG_9_FD_190139 | JGI IMG/M metagenome (GOLD analysis project Ga0268280, IMG submission 190139) | Saline water microbial communities from Sakinaw Lake, British Columbia, Canada - sak_2011_5_24_40m | ecosystem: Environmental > Aquatic > Non-marine Saline and Alkaline > Saline ... | reverse complement strand
ACGACCACCACGACCGCAACCGAAACGACCACCACGACCGATACGGATGCGGTGACAACGACGACCGAACCGGAACCGGAACCCACTGAAACGACCACCACGACGCCCCTGTCCCTGAAAGATCAGGATCAGGACCGGCTGCGCGACCGTGATTTCGAATTCGTCGACGAAAACGATGACGCCGTTCAATACGCTCTCTCCGGCATGCTCGTCATCGGCGATCAGGTCTACTATCTCGAAGGCAAGAAGATCGTCGAAGGCGACGAAGAGATCATGATGCTCCGTTCGTTCATCGACCACGACAACTTCGTCAAGGTCCGCTACCAGACCGAAGACGGCCAGAAGAAATTCTTCTATGAAGTCAAAGTCGACGGTGTAATCCTGAACGAGACGAAAGTCCTCGTCCAGACCGAAGACGACGTCGTCAAAGTCCACCTGACCTTCATCGAAGGCGAAGCCAACGGCCGCTACCAGTTCATGCTGGAAACCGTCGAAAATGTCACCTACATCAAAGTCCATTATTCCGTCGAAGATGCGGAAGGCGTCGAAGAATCCGGCAACATCCACATCGTCGCGACCTATGATGAAGAAACCGGACTCACCACCTATACCTATAACATTATGCCCGAAATGCGAGGAAATCACTCGATCACGGGCGAACAACACGAATATCAGACCGAACATTCCCATCACGGCGGCTCCGGCAATGACCGCGACCACGACAATGGCAACATGGGCGGGATGGGCCAGGTCAACGGTTAACAAGAGAAAGTAATTCCAATCAGCCGGGAAACTATGGTATAATGGTCATCGAAATGAGGTGATTCCCTTGTTCGATTTCGATGGCCGGCTCGCGTTGCTTCGTCAAAGAGACGAAGTCGCTTTCCAGGAAGTTTATGACCAAACGAAACGCGGCGTCTTCGCCGTCATCGTCGCCATCGTCAGAGACCGAGGCGACGCCGAAGATCTGATGCAGGAAACCTATATGAAGATGCTCGCGCATCTCGACCAGTACGAACCGGGACGCAATTTCAACGCCTGGATCGTGCAGATCGCCAAAAACCTGGCATTCGATCACTATCGCAAGCACCATCAATCCATCCCGGTCGATCCCCAGGAACAAGGGTATCTCTTCGACCGGGTGGATGCGCATGAATCTTCTGGATACGATCTGGAAACACTCATCGCACCACTCGATCAGGATGAGCGGCAGATCGTGTTGCTTCATATCGTTTCGAACACGAAATTCAAAGACATCGCCACCATTGTCGATAAACCGCTCGGTACCGTCCTCTGGATGTACAACCGGGCGCTCAAGAAAATGCAGAAGCAGATCGGGAGGGGAGCAGAATGAAGCGCCGTGAACTGAAAAACTTAATCCAAAACGCCGCCATCGCCGCCATGCCCGATGTCTGCAATCGCATCAATCTGCAGACTGCCGTCATCGCGGAAATGCCGGAGCAACCCACCCGCCCCCAGATCCGTTTCGGTCTGTCCGGCGTCCTCAAAGTCGCCATGGTCTCGATCTTCGCCGTCTTCTCAGGCTTTTTCCTCTACAACCAGTTCCGGGATCAGACGCCCGTTCTCGCACTCCAAACCGAAGCGGAAGTCTACGGTTTCACGATGGTCTCCGCGACATCGATCCTAAGCCAGTTCTCGCTCATCGATCCGTTATCCGCCGATCTGACGGATTTCGGCACGGTGATCGCACTGGCCGATCCGGGCAACAATCCGACGACGCAGAACGCTCCCGGTCCGGGAACCAATCCCACGACCCAGGATAATCCGGGGCCGACCACGGATGCCCCGACGACCACCAATCCGACCACGACCACGACGGAATCCGTCGTCACGGCAGCTCTGGTGGCCGCCAAAGTCGAAACGGTCACTCGGTATCTGAACGCCATGGAAATCATGTTGGCCGAGAAGACCGAAACCGAGTATAAAATCGTCGCTTCGGAAACGGTTGGATATCAGTGGCTTCTGACCTATTCGACGATCGATCTGCTCGGCAACACGCTTGAATATGAAATTCGCTATAACGAAGAAGTCGATCCGGAAAACGCCAACCGGCACCTGATCACCGGCGTCATGGCCTTCGGCGACGTCGAGTACGCCATGTCGGGATCGGCCGTCATCGACGGCGAAACGATCCGGACGACGTTCCGGGCCGAACTCGATGAAGACAATTACGTCACCGTCTCGGACGAAACCGACGCCGATGGACAAAAATACCGCTACACGCTAGTTCAAAACGGTGAAACGACGCAAAACGTGACGATGCGCCTTCAGCGCGAAAATCAGAAACTCGTCGCCACGCTTGCCTGGACGACGGAGGCCGAAACGGCGGAATTCCGTTTTCAGAAAAAGACAACCGGCGGCCTGGAAATCCGTTATCGCTACCTCTGCGGCGGCGAAGAAGAAACCGGAAAAATGGATGTCGACGTCGAATACGATCAAGAGCGCGAAACCTTCTGTTACCAGTACGCCGTCGATGCCCAGACCGGCAATCACATGGGTCATTCCGAATACTCCGGTGACCGTTCTAACAAGACCGGCATGAACGGACACCACTCCGGCATGATGGGATCGATCGGCTCTTTCTAGAGTCAAAGCAAACAAAAATCACTTTCCGCAGCCTCGGAAAGTGATTTTTTTTAGTGGTGATGGATCGGGGTGCCACCGCTCTCCGGCAAGCACTCGGATTCCGTGCAGACGGCGGACCGGGGTTCGCACTCAATCGTCGCATGATGAATGCCGAGCCCTTCCAGCTGGTCGCGGATCCGGGCGCGGATGGCGGCGATCGCTTCCGCAGTGCTGCCATCGGCGATGACGACATGCATCGTGGCCAGGGGATTGACACCGTCCACGGTCCAGACATGCAGATGATGGACGTCAAGAATTTCCGTGTGATCGACGACGGCGGCCTTGACAGTCTCCAGGTCGATGCCCCGCGGCGCCTTTTCCAGGAAGACCGCCATGACTTCGCGGATGTTCTTGAAGACGTGGAAGAGGATGTAGACCGTGAAGACAAGCGACAGGATGGCATCGAGGATGGGGATGTTCCAAAGGACCATCGCCAGGGATCCGAGCAGGACGGCGATCCAGCCGAACACGTCTTCGAACAGATGGAGACTGACGGCTTTTTCATTGGCGGTCCGGCCTTTCGCCGCCTGCGTGGCGGCGATGCCGTTGACGACGACGCCGACAACGGCGAAGAGGATCATCCAGTCGGCGTGGACCGGCTGCGGATTGAGAAGCCGGGGGATCGCTTTGATGATGACGACCGTCGCCCCAGCGACGAGGATGAGCGAGGAAATCAGGGCACCAAGCAGGGAGTAGCGGCCGTAACCGTAGGTGAAGCGATCGTCGGGCTTCTGCTTCGCCTTGCGGTCGAGCAGCCAGGACAGGCCGATGGCGAGCGAATCGCCGAGGTCGTGGACGGCATCAGAAAGGATCGCCATCGAATTCGTGAAAAGACCGCCGACGAGTTCGAAGACGGTGAAGAACAGATTCAGGAAGAATGCCGTCGCAAGACGGCTTTTCGATTTCATGGGACGATCACCTTTTCTCATTCATTATAGCACCGTTGCCGGCAAAAAACAAAGCATCCGACCGTCATCGGACGACCGGATGCAGGAAAGATGTCTGTTCACCAGGGCAGCGGCCGCAGGCGGATTTCACGGTCATGGAGTTCTTCCAAGGCGCGTTTCTGGGAATCGGGAAGCGGATAATGAAGGGCGGCTAGATTGTCGTTCAGTTGGCGGATCGTCTTGACTCCGGGAATGAGGCAGGCGAAGGCATCGTAGGAAAGCAGGAAGGCGAGCGCCGGCAGGCTGATGTCTTCCTTGCCGCAGATATCCTTGACCGACCGCACCAGATGGGCGCGCCGTTCGATGTCGGCGCGGCTCCACCGCGAGCGGATGCCGGTGAAGATCGACTGTTCGTCGTATTTGCCTGACAGCCAGCCGGAATCGAGCGGCACCTTGGCGATCAGGAAAATCCCCGCGGCTTTGACCCGTTCGAACAGATCGCGCGGACTCTGGAAGAAAATGTTGAAGAGGATTTCGACGACGTCGACATGGAGATGGTCAAGAACGGTTTCGAGCTCGTCCCGGGTATCAATGCTCACGCCATAGGCACGGATCAGTCCCGTCTTCTTCAGCCGAGCCAGTTCGGTGAAATGACCGGTCTCGCCGCGGAGGATGTCAGAGGACGGATTGTGCAGGAGGACGGAATCGAGATAACTCGTTTTCAGTCTTCCCAGACTTTCGCGGAGCGCCGGTTCGATCGCCTCGACGCGCCAGTCGGACGTTCCGTCCGCCTTGTGGCCGAATTTGGTGCTGATGACAATGGCATGCCGGTCGCCGGCGATCGCCTTGCCGATGATCGTTTCGCTCAGGCCGTTGGCATATCCCGGTGCGGTGTCGAAGAAATTGATGCCCTTGTCGATGGCGGAACGGACCAGACGGATGCCGTCGGCTTCTTCCATTTCGCCCCAGAATGCAGTGTTGCCGAGCTGCCACCCCCCAAACCCGATGCGGTTGAGGACGACTCCTGGTTTGCCAAATCGTTTCAGTTCCATAATAACGCCTCCCTGAACACCTTCATTATATCATCGATGGAGCAGAACCCGTGATGAACGCACTTTCCATGAGGAAACGGATCCCGGCTCGCTTCAAGTGATGGATCCGCCATGACTCGAACGCTGGAATTTCATTTCTCCAGCGGCATGATGATCTTGAGAAGCCCTTGAATGAACGGGGTTTTATGAAGAATGTAGGCATCGATGTCGTCCGGGAACAACCGGGCACCTTCCACTTTGATTCGACTATATTCGGACACAGCCTCAGGATGGGCCCGCAGATAATCCCGGAACGCAAGATGCCGTTTCAGTTCTACCGAATCCCGGGCGCAGACGTACAGATGGTGTTTCATGAGATGGGGCTTTTCCAAATACTTGAACACTTCTCTGCCCGGTATGTCCTGATCGCCGACATGCGAGTATCCGACCGTGGACAAATGGTCGCATACCTGAGCGAAAACGCCGGCGTTTTCGATGACGACATCGATGTCGATGACGGGTTTTGCGGCCAAACCGGGGACCGAAGTGGATCCGACATGTTCAATGGAGAGCGCCAAGGAACCGAGCGCGGATGCGATCTCGGTACGGATTTTCTGAAAGGCAGCCACCCATCCGGGATCATAGGCGACCACACTGATATGTCTTGTAATCATGGAATCCTCCCTGCTTACATGTTGAGTATATCGATATCGTTGATTTTGCTTTTATGGGGATTCTCGACGGGTAAGTGACTGCCGGAGCCCCCGCCGAAGTCGAGGTCGAATCCGTCGCCTTCCGAGATCACGATCAGGACGATCACCGTGACCAGAAGGAACGCTCCGAGGGCGGCAAAAGCGATATGAAGAACCAGTTCTTTTCCATCCTTGGCCACAATGATGAGAGGAAATATGAACAGAACGACCAGCAGAAAGAAGAAAAACAGGAGCGAATAGAATATGGAATCCTTCACACCCCAGAGGATTCCTAGGGTGATGAGGCCGGAAATCATGACTGGGTAGGTGTAGATCTTGATGTGTTTTTCCAGAAAACGGAGGTTGAGCGATAGCGAATACAGAAGATAGAACCCGACGGATAATCCGGCCGACATCAGCAACCGGTCGAGGAGAACGGACAAGGAAACGAGCGAGAACACATTGATATGGATATAGTACGCGCTCGCAGACAGGCCGCAGCCGATGCCGCCTGCGATCACTGAAGCGATTACCAGTCCCCATTTTCCTTTTTTCTTCGCCGCACCGATCAGAAACCCAATGGCCACAATGAAAAAGCCACCGCCGATGACAAGCGGCATCCACGGAAAGAGCAATTTCGTCCCGGCGATCAGACCGGAAGCAAAGAAAAGCAGATAGGATAACAGGGCGACAAGACATATCCCGAATTTCTTCCGCATCGAATCCGTTCCTTCCATGAAAGCGAATAGAGTATATTACATTTATACCATATCGATCCCCGCTTTTCATCTCTTCAATGTATTTTTTCCCCTTTCATAGAAAAAACGAACCCCGAAGGATTCGTCTGCAAGCTATCTGGTACCAGTGGCCGGACTCGAACCGGCACGCTTTTAATGGCAATGGATTTTGAGTCCATCGTGTCTACCGATTTCACCACACTGGCATAGCAATCAATATTATACTATACTTCAAAAATTTTTTCCAAACAAAATGTACGTAATTTTTTATTCTCCCGGCAGCAATACCGACTATCGGATGTGGAATGAAATCAACAGAATCGCACATTGCTTCAGACTGCTCGCCGATATCCGAACAGTCCCCGGAGCGATTTCGAAACCCGCTTCACGCCGCTTGCCATATCTGCTTTGCATAATAAAATGAAAAGCACCCTGCAGGAAGCAAAGTCGCTTCCTCGTCAGGATGCTTTTTATGGATCACCGTCTGGAAAGTTCCAGCATTTCTTCGGTGTATTGATTGGTATAGAGTTTGTAGTAATGGCCCTGGGCCGTGATCAGTTCCTTGTGCGTGCCTTCTTCGATGACCTTTCCCGCCTCAAGGACGAGGATCCGGTCGGCATGCACGATCGTGGACAGCCGGTGGGCGACGATGAAGGACGTCCGCCCTTTCAAAATCCGCGCGATCGCCGTCTGCACGGCCTGCTCAGTCTCGGTATCGACCGAGGAGGTCGCCTCGTCAAGGACGAGGATCTTCGGGTCGGCGAGGATCGCCCGGGCAAAGGAAATCAGCTGCTTCTGGCCGACGGAGAGGCGGGATCCGCCTTCGCCGCATTCGGTATCATAGCCTTTTTCGAACTTCATGATGAATTCGTGCGCCTCGACGGCTTTCGCCGCCGCGATCGCTTCGTCGTCGGTCGAGCCGATCCGGCCGTACTTGATGTTGTCCATGACGCTGCCTGAGAAGAGATGCGGCGTCTGCAGGACATAGCCGAGATTGGAGTGGAGCCAGCCGAGCGACCGGTCCTTGTAGTCGACGCCGTCGATCAGGATTGTGCCGTCCGTCGGTTCATAGAACCGGCAGATGAGGTTGACGATCGTCGTCTTGCCGGCGCCGGTATGGCCGACGAGGGCGATCGATTCGCCGGCGTGGACCTTCAGGCTGAAATCCGTCAGAACCTGTTCGCCGACGTTGTACTTGAACGTGACGTGACGGAACTCGACGTCACCCTTCAGCGGTTCGAAATTCTCCCGCTTGTATTCGAAGAGCGAACCATATTTTTGGATGACCTCGGGCGTGTCGGCAATCTCGGCCTTCGCCTCGATCAGCGAGACGACGCGTTCGACCGATGCCTGCGCCTGCTGGAGCCTGGCATAGAGCGAGGCGATGTTGTTCACCGGCTCGAAGAACTGCCACACGTAATTGGTAAAGAGGACGAGAATGCCGATCGTGATCGATCCCGTGAGCACCATCGAACCGCCGCTGTAGTAGATGACGGAGGTCGCGATCGCAATCAGGAAGATGATCGTCGGGAAATAGAAGCCCTGGATGACAGCGGCGCGGATCGATTGCTTGCGCATGTCGCTCGTCAGAAGATTGAAGTCGTCGAAGTTGGCGTTTTCGAGGACGAGCGTCTTGGTCGTCAGTGCCCCGGTGATGCCTTCGTTATAGGCGCCGGTGATCTTTGAGTTGACTTTCCGGATCGAGCGGTGCGCCTTCAGCATGTACTTCCGGAAGAATCCGGAAACCACGGAAAGGATCGGCAGGATCGCGAGGGTGATGAGCGCGAGTTTCCAGTTGATCGCAAACATCACGATGATCAGGACGACCATCATGAACACACCCCAGGTGAGGTCGATGACGCCCCAGGACAGGATGTCAGAAAGGTTGCGCGAGTCAGAAGTCATCCGCGCCATGATCCAGCCGGTCCGCGTCTTGTCGTAATACGAGAAGGGCAGTTCCTGCAGATGCCGGAAGGCTTTGGTGCGGATGTTGTAGGCAAGTTCGGTCTGGACCTTCGCGGCGAAGACGATGAAAAGATACACCATCGATGCCTGAACGATCATGAAACCGAGGTAGATAAGGATGAATTTGGTGATTTCCGTCGACAGGGTGACGGTGCCGGCGATCAGCGAGGGGATGATCTTGTCGATCGCATAGGTCGTGATGAGCGGATAAATGACGTCGGTCGACGCGAGGATCGCCATCGAAACGATGGAGAGGATCACGTATTTCTTGAGCGGCGTCATGAAGGCAAAGATTTTTTTCCATACTTTGAAGTCGAGTTTCTGCGAAGTGAAATTCTCCTCGTCGAACAGTTCTTCGTTCATGATGTCTCACCGTCCTCGATCTGGAAGTCGATCCGTGACTGGATATCCCAGATGGTTTTATAGGTACCGCCGCGGGTGAGCAGTTCGTCGTGGGTTCCCGACTCGGAGATTCTTCCCTTGTCGATGACGAAAATGCGATCGGCTTCTTTGGCGGTCGTGATGCGATGGGTGATGATGAAAACGGTCGATTCCTTCCACTCCTGCTTGAGGGCGCGGCGGATCTCGAGATCCGTTTCGGTATCGACGGCGGAAAGCGAGTCGTCAAAGACGATGATCGGCTTGGGCTTCAAAAGCATGCGGGCGATGGCCACGCGCTGCTTCTGGCCGCCGGAAAGGGTCACGCCGCGTTCGCCGACGAGCGTTTCGTAGCCTTTTTCAAAGCCAACGATGTCTTCGTGGATGCGGGCGATCTTCGCAACCTCGCGGACGCGGTCGGAGGGCAATTGGCGATCGGCGATCTTGATGTTCTCCTCAACCGTCTTCGAAAAGAGGAACGGTTCCTGGAGGATGACGCCGACGTTGTTGCGCAGATGGTGTTTCTCGATGTCCCGAAGCGGCACGCCGTCGATCAGGATCTGTCCTTCCTGGTTGTCGAGCAGCCGGACGAGCAGATTCATGAGCGTCGACTTGCCAGAACCGGTCCGGCCGACGATGGCGATCGTTTCGCCCTTGTGGACGTGAAAATCGATGTCTTCGAGCTGATTGTAGGTCGAATCGGCGAATTTAAAACTGACGTGGTCGAAGACGACGTCGCCGTGGATTTCCGGCGTATGTACGGAAGTATCGGCGGCGTATTCGTCGGGCTGACCGAGGATCATGTCCAGACGGCCGACGGCGACGGTGGCTTTCGAGAAGTCGCCGACGATGCGGCCGAGCTGACGCATCGGCCAGATGATGTTGCCGGCATAGCCGAGGAAAGCGGTGTAGACGCCGAGGGTGATGATGCCCTGAGAGGTATAGATGATGCCGACGACGGCGAGCACGCAGAACTGCGCGAAGCAGATGAAGTCGGTCGAACTCCAGAACGTCGCGATGATCTTGGCGACTTTATAGTCGGAGTTGGTGAACTTGCGGTTCAGCTTGTCGAATTTCTCGATTTCGTATTTCTCATTGGCGAAGGCCTTGACGACGCGGGCACCGGAGACGTTCTCCTGGACGTGGGTCGTCATGTTCGCTTCGTTCTCTTCGATCTTCGTGAAGACTTTCTCGATCTTGAGGAAGTAGGTCGCCGCCACCGTAAGCAGAACCGGCGCGATGATGAGCGAGATGAACATCATGTTCATGTTGAGTTTTCGCATTTGGACGATCGAGAGGGCGACGAGCAGTCCCAGCCGGACGATCTCGACGATCTGATCGGAGATGAAGTATTTGTAGGTTTCGACGTCGGTCGTGCAGCGCTGAATCAGATCCCCGGTTTCCGAATGCGAATGGAAATGATACCCGAGATTCTGGAGATGCTTGTAAAGACGGTTGCGCAGACGATAGGAGACGTCTTCGGAAAAATGGGCGGTGACGGCTCGCCGGCAGACGATGGCAAGCGACCGGATCAGGTCGATGACGACGATCGCGACGGCGGCGAGAAGCAGTTTTTTGGCGGTCGTGTCGGCTTCGATCAGATTGAACAGGAACACCGGCAGGCGCGACCCCTGGTCGCTGTAGCCGAGAACATAGTCGACGATGTGTTGCGTGAAGAGCGGAATCATGGTCCGCGCGTAGGATACGATGTAGAGGAAACCGAAGGAAATGGGCATCATCCACCAGGACCTGCCGGTCCATCGGAACATCAGGCCGAGCGACTTGAGGACGCTTTTCTTCGGTTTTTTGGTTTGTGCGGCGGTAGCCTCCATACGATTTCACCTCGTTTCGTGCAATATGGAGTGAAACTTGCGTGTCACATGTGTTCGATGACTTGCATCCCCAGTAGGCGCATGCCGTCGTTGAGGACGTTCTGCACCATCTTGATGAGATGCTGTTTGGTGTGTTTTTCCAGGCGATCTTCGACGTTGACCCGCTCTTTGGCGTAATAACTGTTGAAGAGGCTGGCAAGATTCAAAAGATATTTCGCGACGATCGAGGGCGCTGCTTCCAGAGCCGCTTTCTCGACGGTCGAACGGTACTGACCGACGGTCTTGATGATTTCAAACGCCGGTTCGCGCGCCAGGAGCGGCGTATCGACGACGCCGTCGAAGGCAAACGGTTCAACGTCGAGGATGGAAGTGATCCGGACCGACGTGTACTGGAGATAGGGGCCGGTCTGGCCTTCGAAGCGGACCATGTCCTCGAGGTTGAATTCGAAATCGTTGGCCCGATAGTTCTTGAGGTCGTTGAAGATGATGGCCGAAACGCCGATTTTGCGCGCGACGGCGGCTTTGTCCGCCAGATCCGGATTTTTCTCCGCGATGTAGCTTTCTGACATCTGGATCGCTTCGTTGAGGACGTCGACGAGCTTGACGACCTTGCCTTTGCGGGTCGACATCTTCTTCCCATCCTGCAGGACGAGACCGAAATTGACGTGTTCGATGCGGTCGGCTTCCGGATAACCCATCAGCCGGACCACGGCTTTCAGTTGTTCGAAATGCAGTTTCTGCTCATTCCCGACCACATAGAGGGCACGGTCGAAATGATAGGTGTTCTTGCGATAAAAGAGCGCGGCGATATCCCGGGTGATGTAGAGGGTCGAGCCGTCCTTCTTCTGAATCAGAGCCGGCGGCATGGTTTCGCCGAGATCGACGATCATGGCGCCGTCGTCTTCCTTGAGCAGGCCTTTGGCAGCGAGTTCATCGATCACCGCCTGCATCTTGTCGTTATAGAAGGCTTCGCCGTTATACGAGTCGAACCGGACGCCGAGCAGGTCGTAAACCTGCATGTAATCGGCCAGCGACGCTTCCCGGAACCACTGCCACAGGGCGAGGTATTCCGGATTCCCGCGTTCGAGTTCGGTGAAGATCCGGCGCGCTTCGTCGTCCATCGCCGGGTCCGTTTTCACCCGTTCATGGTATTCGACGTAGAGTTTCACGAGTTCGTTGATCGGATCGGCCTCGACGCGCTCGCGGTCGCCGAAACGCTGAAAGGCGCAGATGATTTTTCCGAACTGCGTGCCGAAATCGCCGAGATGATTGATCCGGACGACCTTGGCACCCGTCTTTTCGAGCAGGTTGCCGAGGGCGTGGCCGATGATCGTCGAACGCAGATGGCCGATGGAAAACGGCTTCGCGATGTTGGGCGAGCTGTAGTCGATGCAGACGACTTCGCCGGCATTTGCCGTCGAGCGGCCGATATCTTCCCCGGCGCGGATCGACTCGGTGAGGATGCGGGCCACGAGGGCCTGCGGATCAAGGCGCAGGTTCAGAAAGCCGCCGGCGGGCACGATGTCAGAAAACAGACCGGCGATGTCGGAGGCAAGCAGAACCTCCCTGATTTCGGTAAGAGCGCTTGAAACGGGCATTCCGACCGCCTTGGCGATCGTAAAGACAGGAACGGATAGATCCCCCTGTTCCTTGCGTTTCGGTTCTTCGACCACGACGTTGACAGTCTGGCCATATCGGTCGGAAAACGCTGTTTCCAGCGTTTTCTTCAACTGCAGTTTAATGAATTCGATCATGATGACACCTCCGTAAAATAAAAATAGATTCGGCTTGAAATCAAAGCCCAAATCTACTCTTTATATACTTTAACATCGCGGTTTGAGTGAAATAAAAATTCAGCTTCTGCTCGTTCCGGGCTTTCAATATCCGTTCATTCTGGGCGATGGCGTCGGCAATTCCGATCCACGTCGGGACGAGTCCCATTTCCTCTTCGTGTTCTTCCAGTTTGGCCGAACTGAAGTGGGAAACTTCGACGTGATAATAATCGGAGACGATGCGGACGACGGTTCCGTACAAAGAACGCGATTCCCGGATTTCTTCGGTTGCGCCCAGGTGTTCGATGATTTTCACCTTGGTCGCACCGGCTTCTTCGAGCAATTCACGGTATAAAGTATCTAATTTAGACTCGTTCAGCGTGATCACGCCACCCGGAGTCCCGTACATTTGGTCTTTAGCGGAAAACATGAGAAGAATCTTGGCTTGGTTGAAAATGATGGCGCGAACAACGTCCCTGGTCGCGATTTTGGGCGGAATTTCCACCAGCGCGTCAGTGATGACCATCAAAGATTTCATAGCTCGACCTCCTCTCGAAAACCACTATCATTAATTTTAGCACAGAATGACCGAAAGATACAACATTTTCCGGTCCTCAATCCTGGATTGCGGCGATTTTGGTGAACAGAGTGTCGATTTCGGTTTCCATCGCGCGGATTTTGGCAATCGTTTCGCGATAGGTTTCCGGGGTGGAATAGACGGTTTCGTCGAAAAGCGTCTGTTTCAGGAGTTCCATCCGCAGATGGGTCGAATCGATCAGCGATTCGAGCTTGCGGATTTCTGCAGCGGCGTTCGGCGTCTTGATGCGGACGGGCTTGCCCGGCTTCGCTTCATCGACGACGGCCATCGCGGCCTTGAATTCGTCATAGTCGCCGGCAAAGACGACCGGCCCGCCCTGTTTCAGCCAGACGATTTTGGTTGCGACCTTGTTGATGAAATAGCGATCATGCGAAATGAAGACGATCGGGCCGTCGAACTCATCGAAGACGTCTTCGACGATGTTCTTCGTGTCAATGTCGAGATGGTTCGTCGGTTCGTCGAGAACCAGCAGTTCCGGCTCCTCGAGCATCAACAAGAGCAGTACGAGCCTAACCTTTTCGCCGCCCGACAGCACCGCTACCGATTTGAACACGTCGTCTTCGACGAACAGGAACCGCGCCAAAAGACTGCGGACTTCGCCGACGGTCTTCACCGGATACCGGTCGTGGACCGTCGCCAGGACGCTCAGGCTTTCGTTCAGCCCGACCAGATTCTGATCGAAATAGCCGATTCTAAGTTGTTTGAGGCGAAGCACTTCGCCGGCATACGGGGGAATCGTCCCGATCACGGTCTTGAGCAGCGTCGTCTTGCCGATGCCATTGGGACCGATGATGCCGATCTTGTCAAATCCCCGCATTTCGAGGTTGATTCCCTCCTGCAGCGGCGTGTCGTATCCGACCGTGAGGTTTTTCGTCGCGAGGATGACCGCTTCCGTCGGCCGCTTCGTCTTGAAACCGAAACGGACTTCGGAATGACCGGTCGTCGGCTTGCCAATCCGCTCGATGCGGGCGATCTTCTTGATCCGATCCTGGGCGCTTTTCGCTTTCGTCGCCTTGTAGCGGAACCGGTCGACGAAACGCTGGAGATGGGCGATCTCCTTAGCCTGACGGGTATAGCGGCCAAGCAATTGTTCATAACGACGGACTTTTTCGACTTCGTACATGTCGAAATTGCCATAATAGACGGCTGTCGTCTTCTGGTCGATTTCATAGATTTTCGTGACGACGCGGTTGATAAAATACTTGTCGTGGGTGATGACCAGGACTGCTCCCGGGTATTTTTTGAGATAGTCTTCCAGCCACTCGATGATCTCGATGTCCATGTGGTTCGTCGGTTCGTCGAGGATCAGCAGTTCCGGCTTCTGAAGCAGTAGTTTCGCAAACGCGATCCGCGTCTTTTCCCCGCCGGAAAACGTGTTGACGATGCGCTCGTATTCGCTTTTGGCAAATCCGAACCGCGTCAGCATCGTATCGACCACATAATGATACTCGTATCCGCCCTTCCGGGCGTATTCATCCTCAAGCGTGCTGTAACGTTGGAGGAGGGCTTCGTCATGATCCGTCTCAAGACGGGCGGCGACGGCACCAAGATCGGCTTCCAGCCTCCGGATGTCATTGAAGACAGTCATGATTTCGTCGTATAAAGTTCTTTTTTCGTCTTCAAGGACATCCTGGGACAGATAACCGATGCGGGTGCTGCGGTTCAATGCGATGTCGCCGCCATCAGCTTCCATCTCGCCGAGGACCATCTTCACGATCGTCGATTTTCCTGAACCGTTTTGACCGATCAGGGCAACTTTTTCGCCGTCGTTGATTTCGATGTCGACGTTTTCGAACAGGAGTTCACCCGCGAAGCTTTTCTTCAGATTGGCGATTTTGAGCAGGCTCACGGTCGATCCCCCCTTTCCGGATGGTGATTCAGATCATCATTTGCGTTTTCTGCGGATGCGGAACGGATTCCGGTTCTCGTTCCAGTGGTATTTCAGTTTGGTGGTATAACTCGCCAGGAACGCTCCACACAGGAGGCTGAGGGCGATGGCGAGGATGAACGCCGTCCAGAATCCGGATGATTCGGCGAATGGCAGCGTGAAGTTCATTCCGAAGAAACTGGAAACGATCATCGGGATCGTCAGGACGATCGTGACGACCGTCAGCGTCTTCATCACGGTATTGACGTTGTTGGAGATGACGGAGGCGAACGTGTCGAGCGTGCCGTTCAGAATCTCGCGGTGGATCGAGCACATTTCGATCGCCTGCCGGTTCTCGATGATCGCGTCATCGAGGAGGGCGACGTCTTCGGGAAATTGCCGGAAGTCTTCGTGATTGCGGAGTTTTTCCATCACGTTCAGGTCGGCGTTGAGGCCGGTTGACAGGTAGACAAGGGATTTACCCAGATTCATCAGGTCGAAAAGCTCGCTGTTTTTCAGCGCTTCCTGCAGTTTGGTCTGGACGATTTCGCTCTGCTTGTCGAGCTGTTTCAGCAGTGAGACGAACATCGAGGCGTTTTTATAAAGAAGCTGAATCGTCAGTTTGAAATGCTTGCCGGTCGAAAAGTTCTTGAGCGGTTTCGCCGTGATGCCGGGAACGACGAGATCTTTCTTGGAACAGGCGCTGACGATGTAGTCCTTGTTGAAGAGGACGCTCGTCGGTACGGTGAAATAGCGGCTGATGTAGGGATGGTCGGGATCGGGCATGGTGACGGGAGTGTCGATGACCACGATCGTGACATCGCCTTCGACGTCGACATGGGCTGTTTCTTCTTCGTCGAGGGCTTTCCGGAGAACGATTTCAGGTATTTTCGTCGCCAGACTGACTTTCACGATTTCCTCATCCGTCGGTTCGGTGAGATAAATCCAGCTGCGCGGCACGATTTTTTCGACGACATCGGCATCCTTTTCGCTCTTCCAAGTCTGCATATCGCCGGCTTCGTTCGTCAGGTACACGTTGATCATGTTATCCCTCTTTTCTTTTGTGGCTATCTTGTTTCATTATACCACGCCCGCAACACCGTGGAAACCACAAAAAAAAGAATGCACGCTCTCTTGATGACATATTTCACCCGCCTTTTGCGCGAGCCGGTTGCTTGGGAATCGGCAACGCTGTTTTCGGCGTTTTCGTCCCGGAATCAGCGCTGCAAAAAAACCATCCTGGCGATTCCTCGAAATCGGCAGGATGGTTGATGAACAACATGATTGGAATTCTGGTGCTTCATTTCAGCCCTTGACAGCGTTTTTGCGAAGCAGCACCTTGCTGACCAGGCCAAGCGGTACGGTTAGGACATAGATGATCAGTATCGGCCAACCCGGAATCATCCTGATGGTACCGTCAAGGTAATTGCGGACGGCTTCAACATCGTAGAATAGGGCGCGCAACAGTTCCGAAGCGAGGACGAACAGGAGGCCAAACGCCAGTGGCAACAAGAACATCCAGGGGCGTTCCGTCGAAGTCAGCCGTTTCGTCACCGGAATCAGAAGAAAGGCGACGAACACGAGCAAAACCGTCATGTTGGTGTCGATTCCGATGGCAAAATAACTAGTTTCGATCTGTTCCAGCCACAGGATCGTGGTAAATCCGACGACAAACAGCGAGAAGCCGATGATGCCGTCCAGCAGTGTCATCAAGAAGAAGCGCGACGGCTTCGCGAACGCATGGAGGATTTCCTGAGCGAAGGTGGCCGGATTCGTCACGACGGCGGCTGCCGACTTGCCGGCATTTTGAGCCGAAAGGAGCATGTCCAGGACATCTTCTTTGATTTCCTTTTTGCCGCTTGCCGACAGCTGTGAATTGAAAATTGCATCCCGGATGATTTCGTATTTCAGAAAATAATCCGCGTTCAGTAACTTTTCATACTTCTCTTTGCGGACTTTGAGAAAATAGACACCCACCACCGAGAAAACGCCTAATAGAATGCAGATTCCCATCACCAGGTAACTCATCATGTCGGCATTGCCGGCAGCGGCGGCCTGGATCAGAAACACGATGGCACTGACGATAACGCATAATGCCAACAAAGCCGAACTCAAAATCACGATTCTTTCCCTTTTAGTCATTTTCAGTCACCTCCATGATACCATTAACTACGCGTTGCAGTTGATTCCATGTTTCCTGAAATTCGGTGAGATACGTCCGGCCCGCGGCGGTCAACGAATAATATTTGCGCTCTGGTCCGAGCGGCGAAGGTCGTTTCTCGATCGCCAGCAGGGATTTGTTTTGGAGCCGCGTCAGGATCGGATACACGGTCGTTTCATTGACGCCGAATTCGATCTCATTCAGTTTCTCGACGACTTTGTAGCCGTACATCTCCGCGTGGACAGCGATGATTTTCAGGATGCATCCTTCCAAAATTCCTTTGACCATCTGGGTGTCGTGTTCCATTTTCTTTCATCTCCTATGCATTGCAGAGTAGTTCACGCTTACAGTATATTCCAACTACTATGCATTGTCAAGTACCTTTTTTACTTTTTTTTATCACTTCTTTGAAGTGAATTTGAACTTTGGGCGGTATCTATCTCCTTTTTCCTTGATCCTGTTCCGGTAAAGTCGTATTTCGAACGCAAAAAAAAGTTCCGCAACGAGGGCGGAACTTGAATTCGGGATGCTGTTCAGTTCGATTTGACGCGCGTGACCATCGCCGTGATGTCGTCGGTCGCAGTGTTGGAGAAGGCGATGAGCGGGATGGCGCCTTCCGCCTGGGCCTGGGTTGGATTGTACGGGAAGTTCTGTACCATGATAGAACGGATGAGATCGCCTTCAGAAGCGGTCTCGATCATCTGATAGACGGCTTTGAGGACGGTCGTGTAGCCGACGATTCCCGAGTTTTCATAGGCGACGTCGGGACGCAGGAAGAAATCGATGAACTTGTGCGCAAGATCGACGTTTCTCGCGTTCGCCGGAATGATCATGCCATCAAAGAAGGCCATCGTCGTTTCCGGGATGAAGATGCCGATGTGGGCGGCGGCATCAAGCGCCGCCTGGGCGGTCTCAAGGCCTTCCGTCAGAATGAGGAAAGTGTCGAAGAAGTCGCCGACATAGGTGAATCCGAGGTCGAGGTTGCCGGCTTCGATGTCCTTTTTGATCATGTCCGTACCCCAAAGTTCTTATTCGCGAAGCGACAGAACCTGTTCGGCGACGGTCATGTAGGCGGACGAAGCGGTGTTGAGGGCGAGCGGATCGTCGATCAGTCCCTGCTCGTCGGCATAGATGAGCGAAAGCGAGTACGCGAACCGCGAGACGTCATACATCGCCACGCGCAGCGGCGAATCAAAAAGTCCCGTCGGTTCCGGTTCGAGAATCGCACCCCAGCCGTTGGTTTCGATGTAGTTCTGTAGGCCAGTGACGGTCGTATTGTACATGATGCCGAAAAGTCCCCAGAAATAGGGAATCGAAATTGTGAAGGGGTTGTCGACTTCGGGCGATTCGAGATACATTTTATCCATGATGGAACTGATGCCGTCGACGAAGTTGTCGGCGTTGTAATTGGTCAGTTTCGTCAGGTCGATTGCTTGCAGATACCCATCATCCCAGAGTTTCTCGATCATATAATCGGAAGGAATGACGATATCAAACTTCGTCGTACCAGACTGAATCTTCTGTTCCATGCTTTCGTTGGACTCCGCGATCGTGATCCGGACTTTGACGCCGTATTCCTCTTCGAACGCGTCGACCATGTCGCTGTTAATGTACTCGCCCCAGTTCAGGACGGACAATGTGTTTTCCCCGGTGCACCCAAGCACTCCCAGGGGGATCAAAACCACAAACAACAACAGAATTGCCTTTTTCATTTCTTTTTACTTCTTCTCCAGTTTGATCTTCATATTTTTTGTTCGTGTTTCCGGTTTTTGTAGGCGCTGCGGATGTAGACGAACGCCAGGATGAGAATGACCCCGAGGGACAGGATCGTGTTATAGGCATACACTTCCGGTGCCATCTGCCGGTTGACGCTGCCGTAGATGTAGGTGGAAATGTTGTTGAGGCCGAGGCCGGCGTTGAACGGATCGTAGCTGCCGGTATTGAAGAAACTGATGAGGAAGTCGTCGATCGACATCGTGAAGGCGATCAGCATGCCCGTGAAGATGCCGGGCATGATCGCCGGGATGATGACCCGCGTGATTGCCCGCTTCGGTTTGCAATAAAGATCCAGCGCCGCGTCGTAGAGGTTCTCGTCGAGTTCCGCGAGTTTGGGCATGATCGAGAGGACGACATAGGGAATACAGAAGAACACGTGGGCGACGATGAGCGACGGCAGGCCGAAGATGTTGGGAAACAGGTCGACGACGATTTTGAAGATGAACATGAGTGACAGCCCGGTGATGATATCAGCGTTGAGAATCGGAACCTGGTTCAGGATCACCATCTGCTGCCGCTTCTTTTTGGGCAAGGCGTGGATGCCGATGGCGGCGATGGTGCCGACAACGGTGGAGATCAGGGTCGCAATGAAAGCGACGAGGAGCGTCGTGATGATCGCCGCCATCAGGTCGGGATCAAGATTGAAGGTCAGGACGTTGATCCAGTAGTCAAACGTGAACCCGGAGAACCGGTAGAGCAGGCCGCGGTCGTTGAACGACTGGATGGCGATGATGAAGATCGGCATGTACATCAGGAACATGAAGAACGCAAAGAACGAATACTTGAAGACCGAAACCAGCGATTTCATGACCTTTTCGACTTTCGGACGCCGGAAGAACAGTACCAGCCGGCTGGGAACGGAGTGTCTTACGCCCATTAGATCAGCGTCGCCCCTTCCTTGTCGAATTTGTTCACGGCGAACATCGCTCCGAAAATCAGGAGGAGGATGACGATCGACAGCATCGAAACGAAGTTGATGTTATAGATATAGCTGTTTTCGATCATGCTGCCAAGGACGACGACATTACCTTTGCCGAGGATCTTCTGAATCGCAAATCCCGAGAAACATGGCAGGAAGACCATGATGATACCGGTCATAACGCCTTTGAGCGACAGCGGGA
>Ga0268280_1001053_pt1 | contig 19535 bp, 32 predicted proteins | sample saktaG_9_FD_190139 | JGI IMG/M metagenome (GOLD analysis project Ga0268280, IMG submission 190139) | Saline water microbial communities from Sakinaw Lake, British Columbia, Canada - sak_2011_5_24_40m | ecosystem: Environmental > Aquatic > Non-marine Saline and Alkaline > Saline ... | reverse complement strand
GGTATACCTTGGTATACCTTGGTATACTTATCACCTTAATATTACCACCCCCTTCTTTTTCATCCATTTAATATTTACGGATACTTTGGAAGTAGTGGATGTAAATCCCATTTCTATAAGTTTAGCACTGATGTCCTTTTGAGATTTTAAACCACTCTTCATTGCTTCTAATACACCCCTTTGATAAGGAGTAAGTTCGCTCTCAATAAAGGAAGGTGCTGCTGCTATGGGGGTAGTCTTATCCTCAGCAGATTCATAATTAGAAAGTTCTTCATTCAGTCTTTTGTATAATATTCTTTTAAATTCTTTTTTCTTCTGTTCATAGATATTTATTAATTCTTGACTTGGTTTTCCGATATCCCATGTAGTAAGTTTCCTTGATTTTTTAACACCAGTTTCCTCGTCGATATAATTAATCATTAATCTTTTCCTATAAGTTTTATCTTTAATTCTAGAATGTTCTAAATATTTTGGTTTGGTTCTAACTGTTTTATTTGTAAAATCTACTCCAGTAGTTTCTACTTCAACATGAAATAATCTTCTCAACTGTTTATCTTCCATATCTGAAAAAGGAAGTGTTGTAATTATTATATACCTATTTGACCTTACTGTTGACATAAAAGCAACATAAGCTTTATTTCTTTTTGACTGATGATCTTTAGAACTTGCTCCAATCTGTTGTTCATCTATAAAAAATATTGAGCCGGGTTTTGGTTCATCTTCACTTACCTTTTTTATAACATCTCTTATGGAAAAATAAATAAAACACGGATCAAATGTTCTTTTCATTAACTTAGCACATTTCTCAGCCATTGCTAAACCACTCCAAGACTTACCTGTTCCGGTATCACCAATAAATCTTATATTAGATGAATTGTTTCTTCGCTTTACTCTGTAGACAATCCATCTGCACCAACTATCTTGTTTTGGTGGTCCATTATAGATTACTCTAGGAAATTTCATCTTCACTTCCCTCATCATCGATCGCATCTAATCCTTCATCTGCACTTGGTCCTTCTCCAAATGATTCTCCAGATAGGAAATCATTATCTTTAAATAAAATTATTAGTTCTCTAAATATTCTTCTTCCTTGTTTTATTTTGTGGTTTAAAAAATAAATATTTGATTGTGTTCTTAATTCTTCATTATCCTTTGCTCTTTTTTTAATCTCTTCTTTCGAGATGTTAAACATCTTTGCAAGTTCTTCTTGGAAATCTTCATCAAGCAAAGCATCTTTTAGTTCCATATCATATAAATCACAAAAATTAGCAAAGCTTTTGGATATGTCTCCCTTTCCGAACCATGGACAAAGCATAGATCCTAAGAGTTCTACACTTTGAAGAAAACTATATCTTGTATCTTCTGCATCAATAATTTGTTCTCCCAAAAGGTTTTTAATGGTTTTTTCTCCATCTCTTAATTCCTTAGAACATATATTCTGAATCTTTTGAATTTGCTGGAAAATAAGCTGTTGATAAGTGATTTTTGATTCTTGATAATACTGGGCCATAATAATCTATTCCTATGGAATTTTATAAAGATAGTGAAAAAATTAATCTCACTATCTTTATAAATATCTTATCCTTTTAAAAATTATGTTAGAAACAATATTAAAGATTCTTCAATCAAAATATGTAGCTCTATTGATTGGGTTAGGAATGTGTTTTGCTGTCCCTTATACTTATAAAGGGATGACTATTGCAATGCAACCACTAGCAATCGCTGTGTTTGTTATGAATGTAATAACTGTTGGACTTTGTTTCTATAGTTTCTTCTCTAAGTTTACTAGTAAGAAGTCACAACCAACTATACAACAAGAATGGTAAAAATAGAGATATTTGATTATTTAATATTAACCCAAATGGTTTTATCTATAATTGTATTCTCTTTCACTAGATATGAATTTAAGAGTTTATTAGTGTTTTTATCATTAATTTCATTCTTTAGCTACTGGATGATCAGGATTGTTTTCAATAAGAAATATGTTAATTTGATTGGTGGGTAGATTATGTTGTTAATAATTATGCAGGGTAAGCACCATTTTCTCTATAATATACCCTATATACCCTTTCCAATACTCTTAGAATATTAGGGCATACCCTGAATACTTTTAAGGTTTCCATTTAATTCCCTCCCATAGATGTTCTTGTTGGCTTCCTAAATTAGAACTTCCACCAAATCTAGACCCATCAAATTGAGATCCATACCCCTCATTTGCCCCAAACATCTCCTGAAGTGTTATTTTAATAGACTTATCAGATGCTCCACTAACCTTGTGCTTTGTGCAATATTCCTTATATCTTCTTCTCACTTCTTTTTTAGTAATCTTAGAAGCATAGTCTCCTTCCAAACAATCCATACAGAAAGCCATAAAGCTGTCTGCTTTCCTAATCCATTTATTCTTTACTTCTACACTTCCGGGAGTATAGGAGAACTTCTTATTCTTAAAAAGGCGAAATAAACCAAGTAGGGCCATATTTAAGAACCCTGACATTTCTTCTGGAGTTGTTATTTTATCAATAATTTGTGGATCTTTGATTTTACAGAACTTATTTTCTTCTGGTGTTAACTTTTCATATTCAGATAACTCAACAAATTTATAGGGATACTCTAGTAGAACCCATCTTTCCCAAAACCCATCTGAGTAATCATATACTCTTGGGAGTTCATTACATGCAAATACTAATTTAGCATAATTGTGAAATTCTATAACATTCTTAAATTTTATATTAGCAGAAATAGAATCTCCTCCAGTAAGTTGTTTAAACATAGCAGTATCTTTTAAATCCTTAGAATTAACATCTCCTGCAAGATTAAAGAACCTTTTCCAAAGTTTCCATACAAAAGGACTGTTAGAATCAATAGAACTTAAAGGAACAGAAGCACAGTTGTTATTTCCTACTAACCTTTTTAATAGTTCAATACTTTTTGTCTTTCCATTTCTTCCATTCCCAACAAACATAAAAGCCTTTTCCATAAAGTAATTCTTAACTAATCCAAAACCAGCCAACTCATAAAAGACATCCTTATCTTCTGGAGAGGATAGGACCTCTGTCAGGAACGTGTCTATTAGTGGACAAACAGCCCCCGGAACGTACTTTACAGGAATCTTGGAGAAGAATACCTTTGTGGGTGTAAAAGGCGTTAAATCAAGCGTTTCAAGGTTTAATATCCCATTCAGCACAGGTATCTCAAAACTTCCTGCTTCTTTGAAGAATATATCAGGAGATATGAAGGTATCTGTTCTTATTTTAGCAAGAACCTGCCCTGCAAACCAATCACTATAATCTTCTTCTAGAACATCTCTTAACATTTCTTTAACGTGGCTCTCACCATTCTCCTTGTATACTCCTTCTGTAAATATAAACATCTCAGGAACTTTGTCAGTCTTTGTTGTGTATATAAAATTTCTTTCTTCAATAAGTTTAACAAGCAGTTCTGTTGCTTCTCCAAAAGCCTTTCTGTGCATTAGAGAAAGAACCTTCTCCTTAATACTTGCTTCTCCTCCTCTTTCTTGGAGTATCTTTGATAAAAAGGCCTTACAGTGTGATCTTACCATCTCATTCATATTAATAAAATCTAAACCTTGCTCTATTGCTTGTTGCAGCATTTCATTCTCTGGATTAGAATATTTCTTTAGAAGATAAAACTGTTTCTCAGTCATCTCTGACCCTGCTTCTTTTGATATTTGTTTATTTTTTTTATTCTTCTCCTTTTTTATTATTATAAACTGCTGTTTTATTCTAATTGATTTTTTATTATATTTCTTAGCAATTTCTTCTATCCTCTCATCAATTTCAATAGGAGGAACTTCCAAAAGAGAATAAATTTCTTTTTCTAATCCCTCTTTATTTTCCATTAGTTCTCCCCCAATTATAATCCTTACCTTTCTTTTTACTTGGTATAACTGGAGCAATTAAATCAGAAAATCTTACAGGAAAGGGTTGGGGGATCTCATCCTCCATAAACACAAAGGAATCATTATCAACAGAAATAATATATCCATTCCAAAGATTAGTGTGGGTCTGAATAAAAACATAAGTTTTGTACTCTTTATACAAAGCACAATTCTTTTTAACCTCAATTAAATTAAATTCCATGTTACTTCTTATATCATTCCCTTTAAAAAGTTTTATAGTCACTATTAAATTATAACAAACAAACATAAACCAAACCAAAAGATATATAAACCCATTATTCTTATAATAATCATGAAAAAGATAATTAAAACCTATGGATCAAGCCATATTATTCTCTTAGACAGAGAAGACCTAGAAATATATGGATTAAAAGAGGGTGATATAATTGATATTGAAATTGTTAAGGAAGGTAAGAACAAATGAACACTTCTTCTATAGGTTTTAACGGGAGGCGTTCACTTTTTTATAAACCAAGTCTTTTATTCAATTCATCAAAGTCCTCCCTTATACTCCAAACTAAACTAGGTGATAAACATGACATCAGACAAAGATATTGAGTTCTATGCAGAAATGGCTAGAAGGCAAATAGCACAAATAAGATCGCATGAAGCAAGTCAGTTGCTTTCAGATGTAGTAGCTAGACAAAGGCATAGAGAAATCAGAAGAAACTTAACTAAATAAATTAATGGAGGAACAAAATGGAAACACAAGATAAACTTAGCATAGAAATTGGAACTGCTGAAGGAAAAACAAAGCTAACACCACAAACTGTAAAAGTTATAGATGTGAACACAGAATCAGTTACCTTTGGAGATAAGACTTGGGATGCAATAATCCTAATGGTCAAACATCCAGAAGCACCAGAACCAATCGGTCTAAGAAAGATTAAGTTTGAGAAAGAAGGAAAACTAAAGATAGTTGGCCTTTCACTTTCACTTGATAAGGATGCAAAGATTTCAAAAGTCTCTGCACTTGCTAGTTTGATGAACTACTACAAAGCACCTACAATAAAGGGCTTAATAGGAAAGGATATTCAGACTGCATTAGATGATAAGGGCTATTTAGTAGTAAAAGCCTACTAGAATTGCCTTAGAACGCAAATTAAACACATTACAGGATTGGGCTGATTACATTTCCTAGCCCATTAAACTTACAAAAAAGAAACATGGAAACTGAAACAAAATACATAATATGGCAATACTTTGGAGCATTAATTGGATGCTTCTGTATGGCTATGGGAAAGGGAATATGATAAAAAGAATCCCAAACTTCAATTATAAAGATATTATGGGTTATCACAGTCAGATAGATTCACCTCAGCAGGAGCGTTCTGACAGAAGTCTACAAACACAGACTGCTTATTCATCTCCTGCTGATAATACTTTTATTGAAATACATGACAATGGATTAATGATGAAATTATTTAAAAGAAATCATCCAAGATTAGCTCATTGGTTAGAAAGTAAGATAGGACAGGTTTATTTACAAAGACAATTTGCACAACAGCAGGAAGGAAAATCAAATGGTAAGTAAAGATTTCAAAGAAGGATATATTTTAGGAAGAAAGGATAAAAGTAAGAAGTTTAGAGAATATATAAAATCTCATTGGGCAAATTGGTTATGGTGGTTCTTTTTTGTTTATGTTGTTTTAGATATAATTTCTAATCTACATACCTTACAAAGATGGAAATGGGGATATTGGAGTATTGATTTAATCCCAGATACAATTTTCTTATTAATTCTATATTTTATAAATATTCATAGAAGAATTAGTAGATTAGAGAAAGCACAACAGCAGGAAGTAAAAGAATGAAAGATAAATTTATACTGGATGCTTGTTGTGGAAGTAGAATGTTCTGGTTTGATAAAAAAGAACCACACACTTTATTTTGTGATATTAGAGAATATGATAAGGGATTTATTGATAATAGACAGAATAGAGAATTACATCCAGATATGATTATGGATTTTAGAAAAATGGATTTTCCAGATAAAAGTTTTAAAATGGTTGTCTTTGACCCTCCACATTTAATTGGAAAACCAGATGGATGTAGAATGACTAAAACTTATGGATGTCTTAATGCAGAAACTTGGCAGGATGATATTAAGAAAGGTTTTGAAGAATGTTGGAGAGTATTAGAAGATTATGGGGTTTTGATTTTTAAGTGGAATGATGCAAGTAAAAAGAGAGCAGAACTTTTAAGGATTATAGGTAGAGAACCTTTGTTTGGTCATCCTAATGGAAGTAAAATACCAACACATTGGTTTTGTTTTATGAAGTTTCCAGAAAAAGCACAACAGCAGGAAGTGAAAGAAGATGAATATAGATTTCAATAGTTTTATGCTAATATGGGGAGTTTATTCAATTAGTATTTTATTAGCACTAGGTTTTGGGGTATTGTGGGGATGGAGATTGAAAGAAAAAGCACAACAGCAGGAAGTGAAAGAACAATGAAACAAGAAACTTATGAATATATTGAAGACCAATTAGAAGAAATGGAAGAAGATACAGATAGCATAAAAGCAGGAATAAACTGCATTAGAAAAGCATTAAAGGATAGTAAAGATTGTAAAGTACAACAGCAGGAAGTGAAAGAATGAAAAAACAAATAATCAAACAACATGAAGATAAATATTTGCATATTCTAAAGTTAGCCTTGCTTCCATTATTAGGACTAATTGTATTTATTTTATTAGCCTATGGAAATTACTTTTTAATTGATAATCACGTAGTGAGTTATGCTCTTAATTGTAAAGAAGATTGTTCTAAACTTGTTACTCATGATTTATTAGACATCTATCCAATTATGGGTGAATATATTTTAATTGCTTTAGCATTTATTAGTTTAGTTGCTATGTTTAAACGAGGATATAGAAATCTTAAATCTTATAATGAAGAAGGATTGATTTGGGGATTGATTGGGGGATTGATTTGGGGATTGATTTGGGGATTGATTTGGGGATTGATTTTGGGATTGATTTGGGGATTGATTTGGGGATTGATTTTGGGATTGATTTTGGGATTGATTTTGGGATTGATTGGGGGATTGATTTGGGGATTGATTTGGGGATTGATTGCAGAATTGCAGGAAGTGGGACAACAATGAAACGAGAATATTATATCTTAGCAGGAGTAAAAGAAATGAAACAAAAGATGATAGAAGCAGGATTAAGAATAAGTCCTATTGATTTATTAATTGTTGCTGAAAGTTCTGAGTTGGGTAAATTAATCAAAGAAGAAGCAATAAAGCAATTTAAAGCACAACAGCAGGAAGTGAAAGATGAATAACCACATCACAGAAAAAGAAAGCCGATTACAGACCTCATTTAAAATTTTAATATTTCTTGCAGTCCTACTGTTAATTGTTTCCTTGTTAGTCCTTGCTGTTTTTTGGATGGGACAACAAGTTTGGATTATGTCAGAATTAAAAAATAAATGTATTTCTGATTGTGTTGCCTTTAACAAAGATGCAATATTTAAAGGAATTGCCGAGAGGTGCGTTTGTTAGAATGACACGCATCACAGAAATAAGAGAAAATTGCTATAAAGAGCATGATATTCATCATCTTTGGAATGAAAAATTAATAATATGCGGTAATTGTTCCGCAAAGATAGAAGAAGCCCTATTCCAAACAGAATTAAGAATAAAGGATTTGGAAGAAGTTAGAGAGAAACTAGTAAATAATCGTGAGGGGTGGAGAAAGGCAATTAAAGAACACATTGAAGGTTTTGATGAAGCAAATAGGGGTTGGGATAATTGTAACTCATTGATTATTACAGAATTGACAGCAGAAATAGAAGCCCTAACCAAAAAGATAAATGACTTGAAAGCACAACAGCAGGAAGTGAAAGAATGAGCTTGAGTGATAAGATTTTAAGAAGGAGAAAAATTAAGGGAGATATGACTTTATGGGTTTCAGATGTCAAAGAAGCAATACAAAAATTGAAAGAAGAATTAACAACAAACAAATTTTATGAAGACCAAAGAAACATAACTTATGCTGATTGGTTAATAGAAACAATAGATAAAATCTTTGGAGAAAAACTAACAGATGGAAACTAATTGTCCAAAAACAGAATGTTTAAGAAAATCTGAGATGATATATTGTCTCGGTTTCTCAAGATACAAACCACAATCATGTCCATTTTATACAAGTCCTGTGGCTAATCCAGAGTTAAGAAAACCAAACCAAGATGGTCTAGATGTTTTAGAAGAATGTTTATCTGAAGAACAATTTAGAAATATGAGAGATGCTGATGCAAGAAGAATAGAACATGGAAAGTCCAAAGGTTTAGATTATGATTTGGATGAAAAGAAGGTTGAGGAAAATAGGGGGTTGGAAGAATAAATCTATCTAAATTAAAAGAGGATGATAAAATGTGTCAAGAAGATATTGTAAATTATTTAATAAAGAAGAGAGGAGTGCCCGTAGATATTGTTGAACTTTGTAGAGTAATCCCAGCAAATAGAAAAAGCATATCAAAATCATGTGCAAGTCTAAGAAAGTCTAAAGAAGTAAAATCTACTCAAGTAAAACAAAAGAACTTTGTAAAGTTTATTTATTTTGTATGAAATTTATTTTAAAAAAGTTTATATAAAGTTTAATAGTCCCAATCTTATTGGAGATCACTAGCATAGCCAAATGGCCTGATGGGGGCCATGAATCCCATCCCTCCTAATCATGGCAATAAGATTAACACCTTCGGGTCCACAGTCGTATGATAGTTCTAAGCCTCAGCCAGTTAAACTTGGTTCTGTTGTATTACCTCCCCCAACCCCTCCAAAAAGTTCTGGAGGGCATGGTTCTCTACCTCAGTCTAGCCCCACAAATATTACTCCCCCTGCAGCAGCAAATCAAACCATGGAAAGCGTTGCTGCCCAGTCCTATCAACCATCTCCAATTCAACAAGCTCAACAAGCCCAGCAGAAACAGCAGCAACAAGCCCAAAAAGCTTCTGCCGCATTTCAATCAAAAGTAGCCGAGAATATAAATCTCCAAGAGAATTTAGTTAATCAAGCAAGAGTTCAAGCCATGAAAGAAGAAGGAAGAAATATTCCTATACAAGAGTTCAACCAAAGACCAGAAGTAAAAATCTATCGTAGGGATTTAGAAAGAGATCCTTATTTCTCCGACAAAGCAGTATTTGAAAGAATAAAACAATCACAAAATGTAGGTGAGAAAGTCATATATGATAAAAATGGAAAGGCAGTTGGTGTACAGAGTGCCTTTCTTGGAAAGTCTATGCCTATTGAAAAATATGAATTAGAAATAAAAAGGATACAAGATATTGCACCATTAGAAAAGTATTTTAATCCAAGAACTGGACAGATAACAGATACCCCTCAAGGAACACAAGTAGGGAATTATTTTGCTTCATCTGCACCAAAGGTTTATATTGATCCCAAAACCAATAGGCCTATAACAGACATAAATGAATATATTATAAAGAATAGGATACCAACTGCAAGTTTAGGTAAGTTTGATATTGGTTCCCTAAACTCTATTCCTACGGTAGACTTCAGCAGGATCCCTAGGAGATATTTTGATAGATCACTTCAACAGGGAGAGGTAATGGCTGTTACACCGGAGGATGTTTTTACACTATCAACTCTTCCTATCAGCCTTTCAAAAATGCCTCTATTAAAGGCAGCTAAATTTATTGGAAGTGGACTTATTACCGGTCCTGCAAATAAAGCGTATGAATCTGTTTATAATCCTAAAACAAGACCGGGAAGAATAATTAAAGCAAGTATTGGAGGTTATTTAGTATCTAGAAACCCTACATTAGGAGAAGCTTATCTTGCAGATTTGACAAAGGGGATTGTTACAAATCCAAAAGGTGTCGCAGATACTTTAGTAACTAATTGGCCAGAAACTTTAGGTTTTGGATTGGGAGCAGGATTTGTTGAAAAAGGACTTAATAGGGCAGAACTAAAATTAAGGGGAGTAAAAACAGAAACAGTAAACCTTCCCGATTATGGAGATGTTGTAGTTCAGAGGATTCCTAAATATAAAGATATAGTGTGGGTTAAGGGAAACTTTGCTCAGTCTGAGAAAGTGGATATCATAGAACAGATAAATAGATTAAGAGGAAATAAGGAAAGAGTTTTTGTTCAAGTTTCTCCTAAAGGGGTACCCTTAAAAGTCTTCTCAAAAACAAAGAATCTTGGATTTGAAGTATCACAGGTAAGTAATCCTATGAGAGGATTATATGAGGCTCCTCCTTTTAAATTCCTAGAAAAATATAAAGATATAATTAATACAAATTATGGTGCCACATCTTTCTATGCTTCTGGAGCTAGAAGAGAATCAGCACTAATCCCAAATGTACTTGATTTGTTAAGAGCAAAAGTTTCAGATAAATTTTCTAACCAAAGACCATTCCAATATATTGAACGAACATTCAAACCAATTAATACCCCTAAATGGGTTGAAGAAGTTGCTCAAGCAATGAAAGAAGGAAAGGAAATACCTAGGGGATATGTAGATAAAGTAAATAGTTTATATAAGAGCTTCTTGAATAAACCAGTAGAATTTAATGGAAAAATTTATAAAGGTTTAGAAAAAGAAAAGTTATTAAACGATATCAATCTGAGGTCTCGGGGTTCAGGAACAAAGCTAAAAGTTTATTCTGCTTTATTAGAATATCAGACTTCAAACAAGGTTACTTTAGTTGGTGGAGCAGAACTTTTGTCAGGGATACAACCCTTTGGTCCAGAAGCTCAGATAGTAAGGGGGATTGGTTCAAGATTCTTCGCTAAATCATTAAAGGATCTTAGAAAAGGAATAAAACCATCAATATCTAGCAAAGTTGTTGAATTACTCACTGGTACAAAGCGAGGACAGAAAGTAGCATTAGTAGAAGGAATGATGGTTGAAATCCAACCAGTTAGAAGCTTTACAAAAAAGATATCTGAAAAAGGAAAATCTGCAAGATACAAACCAGAAGAGATTACAGGAAAAATGATAGACAAACTTATATCTCGAAGAGAAGAACCCACTATAAGAAGAGTTCCTAGACCTATTTCAGTTAGAACATATAATCTTCTTCCTGAAAGGAAAATAGTTATAGCAAGAAGAGAAGTAAGAGTAAATAGGATAAATAGGCTTCTTATTAGTCCAAGACCAACAAGAACTGTATCAAGAAGATCAGAACCCAGAAGTAGGAGAGAAGAGCAAAGATCAAGAGAAAGACCTAGATCTATAAATAGAGAAACAAGAGAACCAAGAAGAATTGAAAGGGATAGAGAAAGAGAAGTGACAAGGAGGATTATTAGTAGATTAGAACCTCCAAGAAGAAGAGAGGAAAGAAGACCTACTAGAAGATCCCCCCCAAACAATCCAATTATTAGAAATCTTTTGTCTACTCAAAAAGGATTAAAAAAGAGGATAGTTGTTCCAGTCAGCAGGAAAACAAAATCCCAAACTCTCCCAACAGTATACGAAGAATTGTTAATGGGTTCTCCGAAGGGAAAAAGAGCAAAATTAAGAATAACTGGTTTTGAAGCTTTAAGGTTCAGATAAAAAATTATTACACTATCTTTATAAATAACTTTTAACTAAGATTTTGAACTCTCTCTATTAAAACACAAATGGAAGAAAACCAAAATTACCAAACTCCTTATTCAAATAATAATTCTGATATGTCTGATAGCTTTCTAAAAGTAATGGTTGAGGTTGAAGAAACCCTCCAGAAATTTGAGATGGAAACTCTGAGAAGAAAAAGATTGGTTGTTGATTTAAGGACAAAGACTAAGAATTGGGAACCAATGGCTAAAGGTGTCGGAGAAGTTTGTAACGAATTAGGTATCTCTGAAATATTAGGTATGATGAGGGGCAGAGGAACCGTAATAGGAAGATTAACAAAGAAAACAGATGAAGAAATTATGAAAGATATGTTTCAGTTTCATAGGGCAATGATTGAGTTATTTTCTCTTAGAGCGGATGATTGGAAACTTGATGAAGAATTGGCTAAACCATTACTTGAAGCATGTATATCTTTAATACAAGATATTGTTTTTAGTGCTAGAGGAGGATTTACTGCAATAAATCTAAGAACTCAATATTCAAGGCATGAACAAGCAAATGCAACAACAAATGAAAATGAGGGAAATTCCATACTTGGAATGAAAATAAGATAATGGCCTTTCAATCAGCAATGCAAAATCTGAGTCAAATAGGATGGGGACTAATCAAAAATATTCTTACTTATATGGCCATCGGAGTTGGTTCGGTTGTATTATTCTTCATTGTAAAATTTATCCAGAAGAATTCTAAGAAGCAGAAATCGTTCAATATTAATGCCATTATCGTTGATATGAATGGGGTAATAGATTTTGATACTTTAGCATTTATAAAGGGAGAAGATACTGGTTTGTTAGAAATGATATTTAAGATTCGTAAGTCCGATTCAATCCCCCCCATTCCAAAGCATCTTATAAGAAATGGATACGCAATGCTTTTGAATTATGCCCCCGGGCATTATTGTGTTATTGATACAGCAGAAACCATCGATAACATCCAAAAAGGAATAATAATTCCTTATAATTTAGGTATGAAAAAATATATTACTGCTAAACAAAGAGAAATAATGAATAAAGCAGAGAATAAGAAGAAGAAATGGGATACTTATGCACCATGGATTACTCTGGGGATTGGGGTTGTTGTTGCATGTGTCTTAGCATGGGCATTATTCTTCTTTGGGCTAAAACTTGATCAGAGTAATATGGCAGCAAGAGCCAATGAATGTAAGATACTGATGGGGGTTGTAAGATAATGTCTAAGAAATCAATCGGAGATGGAACAGCAATATGTATTAATGAAGTTGGTGCAATGTCAGTTAGAGTTTTTAAAGTAGTAAATAGAGTAGGGAGACAGGTTACAATTGACTTAGGAAACAGTGAAATTTATACAATTGATGAAAGGATGATCAGGGCTAAAAGAATTATTTTATATAAAGATAAGAAGGGAGAAATGATTATACAGAATCCAGATAAATGGAAGAATACTCCATTAAGACAGTATGATATAAAGGAATTACGATTTAATCTTCAAAACTTTGGAATTCAAGAGGGTAAGGCCGCAATTCATAGATGGACTCTTCCAGAAGGATTAATGACTAAGCTTACTCCCTTATTTAAACTATTAATAATTGGAATTGTAATTGGAGTAATAGGCTGGGCTGCTTTGAAATATTCCGGAGCAGTATTTGACGCAGTTATAAAATCTAGAACAACACCCTGCTCGTTATTCTTTCCGAATTCAACTTTAGTACCTCTAGGAGCAAATGTAACAGCTCCCATAGGATAATAAAAAAGTATAAATAAAGATAATGATTAAAAAAAGAACAATGAACCCATCAACTAGAATAGCATTATTGATTAGTATGTTTCTATTTATATCTATACTATCTTATTCAAATGTAAATGCTAATCCTTACTATGACAATTCTGTTTATGGAAATAATGGACAATTGAAGACTTCTTTATCTATAAATTATTCTAACATTAATACAAACAATTCTCAATTCCTCAGAGGCCTATCTCCAACTCAAGTAGCAAACCTCTTCTCTTCTCCTTGGCTTTATAATCAATCTTTAGGTTTCTATAATTGGCTTAGTGGATTTCTTTTTGATTATAATATGACAACTCCAGCAATAACTTATGCTAATGCAAACTTTTGGAATGTTTCAGGAAACCAAAATGGATTAACAGGAACAAAGTCAGGTTCTTATAATATTAACACAACAGGGAATGTAACTGGTAAAAATTTGTTGATTAATGGAGATGGAACAACAACAGGCGGATTAACATCAACAGGAGTAGTTAATGTGTCTGGTGTAACAGGAACAACAGGAAATATTGGTTCTATTGTTTCTATAACAGCAGGTAATGGAGGAGATAATCCATCAGGCACTGGGGGGAGAGGTGGAAGCATAACTTTAATTACAGGAAATTCAGGTTCAACAGGTTCTGGTTCTCCAAACAATGCAGGAGTATTTACAGTTAATACTGGAACTGGTGGAGCACCAACAGGAACTGGAAGTTCTGCAAATGGTGGGAATGTTCAGTTTACATTAGGTAATGGAGGAAGTATTGCTCGAACATCTTCATCACAATTAACTGGTGGTAATGGTGGTTCTTCAACTATCTTAACTGGAACTGGTGGACTCTCAGCAAATTCAGGGAGTGGTTTATCAAGAGGGGGGAATGGGGGAAATAATAACATTAATACTGGCGCTGGTGCAAGTATCAATTCTTTGTCTTCTGCTTCAAATGTTGGTGGTAATGGTGGCGGAGTGAATATAAATTCAGGAACAGGTGGTTCTGCAACAAGAGGAACAGCAAACACGGGTGGAAATGGCGGAGATGTCACAGTAACGGCAAATTTGGGCGGAACAGGTGCAACTGCAAATGGAGTAAATGGAAATATTTTATTTAAGTCAGGAAATACAGAGATAGCAAGATTTGATAATACAGCAGGAGCAGTAGGATACTTTTGGTTACCTGCAAACAACCAAAAGTTTCAATTAGGTTCTTCCAAACAATCTTCTATATATTATAATGGTTCTGATTTGTTAATCAATCCAAAAGAAACTGGAAGTGGAAAACTTTGGGTTTTAAGTGGAGTTGATACTTCTACTAATTTCTCAGTTAATAATGTGCAAGGTATAACAAAGAATATTCAGATTGTAACTGTTGCTTATCCTTTAGGATGTTGGACTAACTACACAGGAGGAATCCTAACATGGAGTAATTGCTAATGAAAACACTAACAATAATCTTAATGAGTATGCTTATGATAGCAATAGTTACAGGAGTGGGATTAACAACAACTCTTACAATAGCAAAGGACAAGTTAGATACATTAAAAGAAAGAACAGCAGGGAGAGATATTGCTCCTGTGAAAACAGATATTGTTTGTAATGGAGATACTTGCTCTGCATGGGTTAAACAAGATGGAATAGTTCAATCACAAATATTTGTTCCAAGAAGAATATGTGTAGATGTAAAAGAAGTTGAAATTAATACTGGAATAAATAAAACAATCATAGACGAGAAAGGAAATGAAATCCAAGTTCCTTATTATACTTATGAATATCCTTGTATAAGTTGGAGAGATTATACTTCAACAGAATTAAACAATATGATTAATGATAGAACTTCAAGAGCATTGACAGAGTATGCAACTTCACTTCAAGAAGATAAAGCAAAGTTAGTGGAGGTTAAAGCATAATGGAAGTAATAAACCCAAGATATGCTGAGAGAGATAAAATGAAAACAGTTGTATGTGCTAATCCTACTTATTGTAGGCAGTTGGAGATTAGGTTGGATAATATGAAAAAGGAATTTGAGGAGTATATGAGAGAGGTAGGTAAGGAGATTAATAGATTAAAGAAAGAGGTAGAAAAGAGATGAGACAAATAAATTGTGAGCACTATTTAAAAGAATGCAATAAAACAGATGTTTATACTTATCATTTAGATATGGCCGACTTAAATCTTTGTAAAAGATGCGAAAGATTATTAAGAAAACAAGTAAAAGAGCAAATATTAGCGGAGGTAAAATTTATATGAAGAATAGCATAAAAAACTCTCTACAGGAAGCTCTAGGAAGAAAGATAATTGTTCTTGTGATAATTAGTATGTCCCTTTTAATGCTTAACTTTGTTTCTGCTGATCTTGGAATGGTTAAATCTGGTGATTGCTATTCGATAAGAGTATTATCTAATTGTTCAAAAGTAAACATGACCGAAGTAACAATTGGAATTAATTCTTTTGTTATCAATAGTCAAATGCAGAATTTAGGGGGACAAACTTTTAATTACTCTTTTTGTAATACTACTAATCCGGGGATCTATTCTTATAGTTGGAATGATCCTTGTTTAGATTGTTCACAAGGGGGATGTGGAAACACCTTTGAATCAACTCCCACAGGTTCAGCATTTTCATCTTCTCAATCATTTGTTTTTATAGGATTATTAGTAATTCTATTATTATTTTTGATTGGGGGGGTTTATGGAATGGCCAGAACAAATGGGGCATGGACAATTGCTTATATTTGTCTAGGATATCTAAGCCTATTCTGTATCTTCTTTGTTTCATGGTTGTATAGTACAAACTATCTTTGGTCTACTCCAATCATAGCAAGTATCTTTTGGATATTATGGCTTGTCATGGCCTTTGGGTTCTTTCCATTTATCCTTGTTATTTCAGTTTATATTATCAAAAGAGGAGTTCAGGATAACCTCATGAAAGAGTACCAATCTCAAGGGTACACAAAGGATGAAGCACTCGATATGACAAAGAGGCATAGAAGATAGCTTGTTTGAACCAAGACCAATAGTCGCAGCCATTCATCCAAATTTGATAATTGAACTCAAATTCAGACAAAAAATGATTGAGGATGAAACAGGCAGGAAAACAAAGGGAGGATTAACTTGTTTCTCTGAAATGGCTGCACATGAATTAAAGTGTATGAGATTAACTGGAGAAGAATTATTAAAAGAAATAATAAAAACAAATCATCCTCCTGTTAAGAAGTTCCTTGTTAATGGTGTTGAAACTGAGTTTGTTCCTTATGAAATTTTTAAAAAACTTTATATATTCTCCACTGCCCTAAAAAAGAAGAAAGACCACAAACAGATTAGAGTAGAGGTCTCAAAAATAAGAGGACTTAAAAAAAATGAAATTTCATACTTTTGGTAATAAGAAAGGTTCTTTAATGGACCCAATTCTATCCGGAGCATATATCATAAAAATTGTTGTTACAATATTTATTGCTATTGCTGTATGGATTGGTTTTCAGTCTGTAATGACTCAAACAATTTCTGGAGGGAATGATCCTTCTGGAGGTCTTTTAAGTTCTATCATGACAGATCTTCAAAGTGCATACTTTTCAATTGATTATATGTTCCCATTTCTAATAGGTGGATTAATGCTTATTTCAATTATATTTGCATTTAAAACCGGTTCTAATATCATCTGGGGGATATTCTCTCTCATTGTTTGGGCAATAGCTTTGTTAATGGCAACAGTATTTCAAAATGTTTATATAATGGTTTCAAACCAATTTCCAACTATTTATGCTTCAATGCCAGTTATGGATATAATCATGATGAATATGAGGTGGGTTGTGCTATTTTGGATCGCAGCTATTACTGCAGTGATGTTTAGAAAGAGTAACGCTGAAGATGATACATCTGAAATGTCAAGGAGGTTTTATGGCAGATAAAATAGAAACTTTATTATCTTTAATAATGTTGGGTTTATTCTTTATACTAGGATTCTTAGTTTATCCAGTTTATCAGGATTACAAGAGTACTCATATTTCATCAAGAATAAGTAGTGAAAATATAGACTGTTTCAATCTAAGTCTTGAAGATACCTCTTATTGCCTAAGAGATAAGTTAAAAGGATTCTATAAATATAATATTTCAAATATTGATGCTGATTTAAGTCTTGAAGAACTAAAAGAACAAGGAGGGGTTTGTAGACATTTTGCAGATTGGTACTTTGAACAATTAAAATCAGCCCCGTTTTATACAAAAGAGGTAACCTTTGATATTTCAGATGAAAATGCTCACAAAATAACAATTGTTTCCTCTCCTAATGGATATTGTATTCTAGATCAATTATCTGTTAAATGTTTTTGGTTGGTTAATCCTTCAGAGGAAATCAAATGAGAAGTTCGCATAATAAGACTTATATGTACCTTTTAGGTATAGTTTTCTTAATTAGTAGAGGTGAACCTAAAGGTTCCCCTTATGTCTCGGATAGTCAGGGAGGAATATCATGAAAGGATTATACTTAATTGTTTTAATGACTATCCTCACCATAGGGATTGTTGGGGCTGTTGAATGTAATGCTGATTTAAGTCAGGGTGGAAATAGTTGTACTGTTTCTGCCAACAAAGTTCTAACATTAGTTAACGGAAATTATAATTTTAATGATACTACTTTGATTGGGGTTATTTCTATTACTGGAAGTAATGTTATTTTTGATTGTAACAATTCTTTAATTTATGGGAATCATACGAATTCTGGATTATCTAGTCCAAGTGATACTGGGATAACTTTACAAGCACATAACTTACAGAATATCTCTATTTTAAATTGTAGACTTCAAGATTATAAAAGAGGAATTAATATAGATTATAATAATAATACAAATATTTTAATACAAAATGTTACAGTAAACAATTCTAATTTTGGAGTTTATGCTGATATTGTTCAGAATCTAACTATAAATCAATTAACTATTTTAAATTCTTGGAACACTTCGAATGGAGCAGTTTTTGTAGCCCATTCAATTAATGTTTCGGTTAATGGATTCAATATTTTAAATAATGTTGGTTTTGGAAAAGATGGTATTCAATTTAATAATGTTACAAACAGTTCAATAATTAATGGATATATTGATGGTTTTATAAATTCTGATACTTTAGTAGACAGAGCTGGAATAATTACTTATGGTGGTTCATCAGATATATTAATAAATAATATTACAATTTTGAATGTCCCCTATAATCAGACAGGAATTATTCCTTCTGGAAGAAGAATTACAGTTAATAATATAAATTGTATAAGCAATAATGGATGTATTTATTTTTCATCTTCAGCAACTAATTCTTCAATTAATAATATCACTTTTGGATATGGCAAAGGAAATGTAGAAACCACGGGTTTGTTTTTTGGAACTGGTTCATCAAATTTATATATAAAAGGAGTTAATTTAACTAATTCAAATAATACAATTACTGTCAGAGGAGTAAATAATATTACTTTAGATAATCTTTATATTTTTAATGTTACCATTCCAAATACTCACAATTTTTATATTCAAGGTAATGCAAATAATGTTTTTGTTAAAAATAGTCAGATTAGTTATTCTGATTCAGGTATTCATGTAGTTAATTCAAATAACATTATCTTTGATAATGTTACAATAGACCATTTATGGTACAACAGAGACGGTTATGGAGTTGGATTACTTTTAGAGAAAAATGTATCAAATGTTTTAATTAATAATTCTTGGTTAACTTATTCTAATGAAGGTATTTTATTTAGAGGAAATCATTTAACAGTAACTAATACTAGATGTAGTTCAGATAATTTTATAAAAGGGTTTAATGCAAGAGATATTTCTAGTTGTATAATTGTTCCAGAATTATATCAAACTTGGTTAGGAGATTCAACAGAAATTAGTGGAGATAATAGAACTAACAAAATAGGTAATTACTCTTCGAATAATATCACAATTTATGGAAATACTTATGATTCCAGTGTTAATGTTTTTGCATATCTTCAGGGAGCAACTAATGTAAGTATTGATTTAACAGGTTATCCTTACTGGTTTAGAAGTTTTCAATCTCCAACATATTTAGTTGATAGAACAGATTTATATATTAACAATCAGTATGATAATGTTACTTCTTGTCATTTAACCAGACAGGGTTGTTCAACATTATTAGGACAAGGTTATATGTCTCCTTTTGCTCCGAATTATACAAATTATTCTTTTTTTAAGAGTTATGATTATTTTTATAATACTAATCCATTACCTCAAATAACTATAATTTATAATAAAACCTCAGCACTCCTAACCAACGGCAA
>Ga0268280_1001052_pt1 | contig 19536 bp, 18 predicted proteins | sample saktaG_9_FD_190139 | JGI IMG/M metagenome (GOLD analysis project Ga0268280, IMG submission 190139) | Saline water microbial communities from Sakinaw Lake, British Columbia, Canada - sak_2011_5_24_40m | ecosystem: Environmental > Aquatic > Non-marine Saline and Alkaline > Saline ... | reverse complement strand
AATATATTTTAGATAATCAGACCGGAATAGAATTAAGAGAGATGAGAGGGGAAGAACGAGTTAAAGAAATCGCCCGGATGTTAGACGGAAACCAGATGAGTGAGATTACAATCCAGCATGCCCAGAAGATGTTGGATAGGTAAGGTTGTTAACTTATGAAAGAACAAGACAATACAAATAAAAATAAATGGCTGCAAGAAATTGCCACACAAAAAGAGATTCAGGGCACCTTAAAGGCAATTATTCATTCTACCGATGATGCTATTTCAGTAGTAGATGAAAATGGCTTGCATACCATTATTAATCCCGCCTATACTCGGCTTACTGGTTTACTCGAAGAAGATGTTTTAGGAAAGCCGCCTACTATTGATATTGCCGATGAGGGTGAAAGCATGCATTTAAAAGTACTGAGAACCTCGAAACCGGTACACGGAGTGAGAATGCGGGTCGGGCCTAATCGTAAAGAGGTAATTGTAAATGTAGCACCGGTCATAGTAGAGGGAATTTTAAAAGGCAGTGTAGCAGTGATACATGATGTTTCGGAAATTGAATATTTAAATAGGGAGTTAAATAGAGTTAGACAAAGGGTCAGACATTTAGAATCGAAATATACTTTTGAAGATATTGTAGGAAAAAGCAGAGGAATGATTATCGCTAAAGAACAGGCCAGGAAAGCTGCTCAAACTTCCGCGACTATTTTACTTCAGGGAGAAAGCGGAACCGGGAAAGAACTCTTCGCTCACGCCATACATCATGTTAGTAAAAGAAAGAACCAGCAATTTATCCGGGTAAACTGTTCTGCTTTAGTGGATACTTTGTTAGAAAGTGAATTATTTGGTTATGAGGGAGGTTCGTTTACCGGAGCCAAAAAGACCGGAAAGAAGGGACTATTCGAAGAAGCCGATAAAGGGACTATATTTTTAGATGAAATTGGAGTGATGAGCCTAAATCTACAGGCTAAGTTATTGAGGGTGCTTCAAGAAAAAGAGATTGTAAGAGTGGGAGGAAGAAGTTCTATTAATGTAGATGTCAGGATAATCTCAGCAACTAACATTGATTTAAAAAATGCGGTAAAAGAAGGAAGGTTTAGAGACGACCTTTATTACCGATTATATGTTATTCCTATTTATATCCCTCCTTTGAGGGAACGGAAAGAAGATATGCCTCTCTTGGTTAATAATTTAATAAGAAAATTTAATCAAGACTTTGGAAGAAATATAAATGGGATTTTACCGGAAGCATTAAATGTACTATCGAATTATTCCTGGCTGGGTAATGTAAGGGAATTAGAAAATGTAATCGAAAGAGCAGTAATAAATATGAAATTAAGTGAAGAAATAATTTTACCCAAACATATTCCTTCTTTAGTTGAATTAAATAAAGTTGAAGTAATCGAAGAAAAGCCAACTATCAATCCTGAATCAGATAGTTTAATCGATTATAATTTGGATGAAGATAATTTGAAAAAGATAAAAGATGATACGGAAAGGATAGCCCTAATAAATGCTTTAAAATCTGCCAATGGTGATAGTTTAAAGGCAGCAAAAAAGTTGGGAGTCAGCCCGAGAAGTTTTTATTATAAAATTAAAAAGTATAATATTAAAAAGAGGTATGAATACAAGTAGAGGACAATTAGCCGATTTACCGATTGACCAATGCACCGATTGACCAATTAAATTAGTAGTTAGAAAAAAATCGTTTGGTTGTAGGGGCACAATGAATTGTGCCCTCTCCATATTATTGAAACTAATAACCACAATTTGATTACTATACAAATGTAATCATTGACAAAATATCGCATAATGTGCAATAATATGCATAAATATGCAAATAGAAATAAAAACAAGAAATTACAATTTATTTTGAAAATGCTTTTTATCAATCGGTAAAAAGCATTTTTTGTTTTTTCAAAATAACTTATAAAGTTGGCCCAAAAATTGCTTAATAATATAAATAGCAAATTATATATATCAATAAATTATAAATTAAAAAGGAGTGAGAAAAATGCCCATAAACAGTAAGGAATTTTATTCTGACTTAGCTTCAAAAATGGAAGCTTCAGCTATTCGGGAGATTTTGAAAATAATTCAAAACCCAGAAGTAATATCTTTAGCGGGAGGATTACCAGATCCCGCAACTTTTCCGGTAGAAGATATAAAGAAAATAACCCAGAAGGTATTAGACATAAATAGCCCCCGAGCCTTACAGTATAGCAGTACCGAGGGATTACCCGAATTAAGAAAATGTATTTTAGAGCATTTGGCAAAAGACGGAAATAACGGGGAGTTGGAAAATATAATTATCAGCTCCGGTTCTCAGCAAGGATTGGATTTGGTCGGTAAAACATTTTTAAGTCCCGGAGATATTGCAATAGTGGAACTACCCAGTTATTTAGCTGCTTTAAATGCTTTTCATAGTTATGGAGGAGTATTGGTAGGAATTCCTATGGATGAAGATGGGATGCGGATGGATATTTTAGAGGAAAAACTTATCCAACTTAAAAATAAAGGAAAAAAAGTTAAGTTTATTTATACCATTTCTAATTTTCAAAATCCTGCAGGAGTAACCATGTCTCTGGCTCGACGAAAGAAAATAATTGAAATTGCCCATAAATTTAATGTGTTTATTGTAGAAGATAACCCTTACGAGAAACTCAGATTCGAAGGAGAGCCAATCCCTTCTATTTATTCTTTAGAAAAAAATGATTCCGTTATCAGCCTCGGTACCTTTTCCAAGATATTATGTCCCGGTTTGCGAATAGCCTGGATTTTGGGCAATAAAGAAGTAATAAGGAAGATGGTTATACTTAAACAGGCAACCGATTTATGCACCAGCATCTTAAGCCAGTTAATTGCTTATGAGTATTGTCAAATGGGTAAAATAGAAGAAAACATCAAGTCTAATGTTCAAATTTATAAGAGGAAAAGAGATGTAATGCTAAATGCTTTAGAGAAGCATTTTCCCAAAGAGGCTACCTGGACTAACCCGAAAGGTGGATTTTTTGTAGTTGCTACTTTGCCGGAGTACATAGATACCAGAGAAATGTTCAAAGAGGCAATTGCAGAGAATGTGGCTTATGTGCCGGGTGCTCCATTCTTTGCTGATGGAAAAGGACAAAACACCATGCGGCTGTCTTTCTGTTATCCGAGCGAGGAAAATATTGAAGAAGGCATTAAAAGATTGGGAAAAGTAATTAAAAAGAGAATTAAAAATTAGTATTGAGTATATTAGCGTATAGCGTATAGCGTATACATTTAATTAGTTGGTTAGTTAGTTACCCGGTTAGCTGGTTAAGGAAAGAGAAGAAAGAATTAAATAAGTATTATAATGTAGGGGCACGATGCATCGTGCCCTCAAAAAAGTTAGGCGATAATACGAAGAGGGCACAATTCATTGTGCCCCTACAATCTAACGACGATTCACTAACGACTAATTTAATCGGTCAATCGGTGAATTTCCAATAAAGAGGTGATGATAAGAAATGTTAAAAACTTTTGATGAAGTTTTAAACAAGGCAAAAGATTATGGTCCTAAAAAAATGGTAGTAGCTTCTGCTGGAGCGGAAGATGTATTAAAAGCAGTTGAAGCTGCCCGGAAAGAAAGACTTACCGATTCAATTTTAGTTGGCGATAAAAAAGAAATTATTCAGATAGCCAATCAAATGGGTATTGACCCGGCTAATTATGAAATAATTGATAAAACTGATAAAACAGAGGCAGTCCGATATGCCGTAGAATTAGTCCGAAATAATGAGGCTTCTATATTGATGAAGGGGATGCTGGGAACAGCAAGACTTTTAAAGGCTGTTTTAGATAAAGAAATTGGTTTGCGGACTAATAGGATACTCAGTCATGTTTATACTCTGGAGATTAAAGATTATAACCGTTTACTTACTATGACTGATGGGGCCATGAACATCAGTCCGGATTTAAAACAAAAAGCCCAGATAATTCAAAATGCTATCTATTATGCCCACTCATTAGGAATAGAAAAGCCCAAAGTAGCAGTTGTTGCAGCTTTAGAATTAGTGAATCCTGATATGCCGGCAACTATCGATGCAGCCTGTTTAGCTAAAATGAGTGAGAGAGGACAGATTGTTGGTGGAATAGTAGATGGACCATTAGGTTTTGATAATGCCATCTCCAAGGAAGCTGCGAAGCATAAGGGAATTGAAAGCCCTGTTTCCGGCGAAGTAGATATTATATTGGTACCAAATATCGAATCAGGGAATATCTTTGCTAAAGGTTTGGTTTATTTAGCTAAAGCAGTACCGGCTGGATTGCTTTTAGGGGCAAAGGCTCCTGTAGTATTGGTTTCTCGTTCAGATAGTGCCCAATCAAAATTGTATTCTATTGCCCTGGGAGTATTAATGAGTGAGATGACCGAATAATAAATAAGGTTAGGCGATTTAAGAGAGGTAATATTTTATGACCAAAGATTATACAATATTAGTGATAAATCCCGGCTCTACTTCCTCTAAAGTTGCTTTATTTTCTAATGAACAATTGCTGTTTGATAAAAAGATCGAGCACAACAGTGAAGAACTATCCGTTTTCCCCAGGATCATCGACCAGTATCAATTTAGATTAAAGATAATTTTGAATTTTCTAAGAGAAAAAGGGATCAGTCTTTCTACTCTTGATGCGGTAGTAGGCAGAGGAGGATTGTTACACTCTATCCCCAGCGGTACCTATCGGGTAAATGAAAAGATGTTGGAAGATCTCCGTAGGGGGGTAATGGGTGAACATGCTTCGAATTTGGGAGGATTGCTCGCCCAGGGAATTGCCGCAGATTTGTCTATTCCGGCGTACATAGTTGACCCGGTAGTAGTTGATGAGATGAAATCCGTTGCCAGGATTTCAGGTATACCGGAAATCCCGCGAATTAGTATATTCCATGCCTTGAATCAGAAAGCGGTTGCCCGAAAAGCAGCATTAGATTTAGGTAAAGATTATGAGAAAGTAAATTTTATTATAGCTCATTTAGGTGGAGGGATTTCGGTAGGAGTTCATTGCAAGGGGAAGGTTATTGATGTTAACAATGCTCTTGACGGAGAAGGTCCTTTTACCCCTGAAAGAAGCGGTGGAGTACCCGTAGGCGCCTTGGTAGAACTTTGTCTTTCCGGTAAATTTAGCAAAGATGAGATTATGAAAAAGATAAAAGGTAAAGGTGGATTGGTAGCTTATTTAAATACTAATGATGTCAGAGAAGTAATACGTAGGATAAAAAAGGGAGATAAAAAAGCAAAATTAATTTTAGAAGCCATGGCTTACCAGGCAGCTAAAGAGATCGGAGCAGGAGCTACAGTATTAAAAGGTCAAATAGATGCTATAATTTTAACCGGAGGGATAGCCTTTAATAATGAGTTTGTTAATATAGTAAAGGACAGGGTAAGCTTTTTATCTTTAGTTATGGTTTATCCGGGTGAAGAGGAGATGCTAGCCTTATGCAAGGGTGCTTTAAGAATTTTAGAGGGAGAAGAGGTGGACAAAGTATATTGAATAAGCGGATAAAGATATTCGTGGGAGGTTTTGGAAGCGGAAAGACAGAAGTTGCTATTAATTACTCAATATATTGTAGGAAGAGTAACACTAATGTTGCTATTGTAGATTTAGACATTGTCAATCCTTACTTCAGGACTCGAGAAGCAAAAAATACTTTAAATCTTAAAGGGGTAAAAGTAGTTGCTCCCGAAGGTAAATTAACCTATGCTGATTTACCTTTAATCTCTCCGGAAATAAAGGGTTTAATCCAGAATCCGGATTATTGCTTGATTCTTGATGTAGGTGGAGATGATGTAGGAACAATCGTTTTAGGTAATTTCAGGAGTTTCATCAAAGACCTGGATTATGAAATGCTGCAGGTAGTAAATCCTTACCGACCCTTCACTCAAAGTCTACCCCAAATCAAGCAAATGGCTCAGGAAATAGAAAATTCTTCTCGATTAAAGATTAGTGGAATTATTAGTAATCCTAATTTAAGTACACAAACCAATGAAGAGGTAATTAATAAAGGACACATCTTAATAAAGCAAGCAGCTCAAAAATTAGATTTACCCATTAAATTTATTTGCGTAGACGAACGGTTCTCTAAAAAAATCAAACCGGAAAATTTCGAAGAACCAATATTTTATATAAACCGTTTTATGCATTTACCATGGAATTAAGCTTTAAAAAAGGAAGGAGAAAAAGAATATGGCAAAAATTGTAGTTGATGAAGAAAAATGCAAAGGCTGTGAACTATGTATAACAGCTTGTCCCAAACACATTATTGTTATGGCTGAACATTTTAATGAAAAAGGTTATCACCCGGCTAAACAGATTAATCCGGAAGAGTGTAATGGATGTACTTTTTGTGCACTAGTTTGCCCTGATGTTGCTATCGAAGTGTATAAGTAGATTAAGTCGTTGGTGAATAGTGAATAGTCGTTAGTGCAAGATGCAAGATATTAATCAGGGCTTACAGAAAAAGAAAATTTCTGTACAATTAAATTATTTCTAAGGAGGATTCGAATATGGGAGAAAAGATGTTAATGAAAGGCAATGAAGCCATAGGAGAAGCAGCAATTCGCGCAGGATGCCATTTTTATTTTGGATATCCGATTACTCCTCAAAGCGAAATAGCTGCCTATATGTCTAAAAAATTACCCAAGATTAAGGATGCAGTTTTTATACAAGCTGAAAGTGAATTAGCAGCAATAAATATGGTTTATGGAGCTGCGGCCACGGGAGTAAGAGCCATGACTTCATCCTCAAGCCCGGGAATAAGTTTGAAACAAGAAGGAATTTCTTATATTGCTTGTGCTGAATTACCGTGTGTGATAGTAAATATGCAAAGAGGAGGACCTGGATTAGGAAGTATACAACCCGGACAAGCTGATTATTTTCAAGCTGTAAAAGGAGGAGGACACGGTGATTACCATTTAATCGTCCTTGCCCCTTCTTCAGTTCAAGAGTTAGTAGATTTAACTATAGATGCTTTTAATTTAGCGGATAAATATACAAATCCGGTAATGATATTAGGTGACGGACTTTTGGGACAAATGATGGAATCTGTAGAGTTCAAGGAAAGAAAAAAGATTGATTTACCGGATAAAGAAGGATGGATTTTAACCGGGTGCAAAGGAAGAGAAAAAAATTATATTGTTCCCTTTAATTTGGATCCCTATGAAATGGAAAAATTGAATTTAAAAATTCAAGCGAAATATAACGAAATAAGAAAAAAAGAAGCTAGATGTGAAATTACTAATTTAGATAATGCTGATTTAATAGTAGTTGCTTACGGAACGGTAGCTCGAATTGTTAAAACTGTAATTGATAATGCTAAAAAAGAGGGAATTAATATCGGATTAATCAGGCCAATCACTCTATTTCCTTTTCCGGAAAAGATAATCGCTGAGGCTTCCCAAAAGGCAAATAAGTTTTTAGTGGTGGAAATGAGCGCAGGCCAGATGGTAGAAGATGTCAAGTTAGCAGTAAACGGTAAAGTAGAAGTTAATTTTTATGGTAGAGTAGGAGGAGTCATACCTACGCAAAGTGAAATTTTAACTGAAATAAAGAAATATTTAAAATAGATTGATTACATTTTAGATTATATTACGGAGGTGTGTAATAAAAATATGGAGAAAATTTTTAGTAAACCCGAGTCTTTAACTAAAGATCCTTTTACTTATTGCCCGGGATGTCATCATGGCATTGCTCACCGCTTAGTGGCTGAAGTTTTAGATGAATTTGGAGTAAGAGAGAAAACTATAGGAGTATGCCCTGTAGGTTGTTCAGTATTTGCCTATGTGTTTTTTAATTGTGATATGATTTGTGCAGCACACGGAAGAGCTCCTGCTGTTGCTACCGGAATAAAAAGATCGAAACCGGATTCTATCGTATTTACTTATCAGGGAGACGGAGATTTAGCCTCAATCGGTACGGCGGAGATAGTGCATACTGCTAATCGGGGTGAGAATATCACAGTTATATTTATAAATAATGCTATTTACGGAATGACCGGCGGACAGATGGCACCCACTACTTTAGTCGGTCAGGTAACTCAAACCTCTCCCTATGGAAGAGACCCTAAGACTATGGGGTATCCTATAAAAGTAGCAGAGATGTTATCTACCTTAAAAGGAGTTGCTTATATTTCCCGGGTAGCTTTATCAAAACCGGCCTATGTATTAAAAGCAAAAAAAGCTATAAGAAAAGCTTTTCAATCACAAATAGAGGGAAAGGGTTTTTCTCTGGTTGAAATTCTATCTACTTGTCCTATTAACTGGGGCTTAAGTCCGGTCGAAGCAAATAAATGGTTGGAAGAAAATATGATCCCTTATTACCCATTAGGAGAATTTAAAACTCCCGAGGAGGTATCTTAAATGTTAGAGAGAATGATTATTTCAGGGTTTGGCGGCCAAGGAGTAATGTTAATGGGTAGATTACTGGCTTATGCTGGTATGTTAGAAGGGAGAAATGTTGCCTGGATGCCTTCTTATGGACCGGAGATGAGGGGTGGAACTGCAAATTGCACAGTACTTATTTCAGAAGAACAGATTGGTTCTCCAATTGTATCTCATCCCGAAACATTAATTGCCATGAACCAACCTTCATTGGATAAATTTGAATCAAGTGTAACTGAAAATGGATTAATCATCTTAAATGATTCATTAATAAAACGTGAAGTAAAAAGAAATAATGTTGATATTATAAAAATTCCTGCAGATGATATTGCTGTTAAGTTAGGTAATTCAAGAACAGCCAATATGGTTATTTTAGGTGCTTACGTTAAAAAGACAGGAGTAGTAAAATTGGAAACCATATTTAAGGTTTTAGAGAAAACTCTAACCGGACCCAAACAAAAGTTAATAGATATAAATAAAGAAGCTTTGAAACGGGGAGCAGAATTGGTGAAAGAATAATAAAACTAAAAACTTAAAATGAAAAACGAAAAACCATAATTCAAAATTCAAAACTTCTTAATAAAGGATTACTATAAATGTAGAGGGCGGATTTATCCGCCCCGCATTGTTTTATTAATTTTTCTAACGGGTTCGATGAATCGAATTCCTACTTTATATACTAAATGTTCCTAGTTGTTTTACATTATGAATCCTGACTCTTGACTTCTGGGTTCTTTATGCCTTACGCTTTTCGTTTTTCACCAGATAATGTAATATAAATACTAGTTAATTATTCAATCTATGATAAAATATAAATAAAATAAGTATCTGTTTTTATAATTTAAGAAATTCAATCTTATTACTAATTACATATTACTTGTTACTGTATTTTATACGATATACGAAACACGATATACTAATTAAGAAAGGGGATATTTAATGGTTAATGAAAAAAGGTTAGTAGAATCTTTTATGGAATTAGTTAAGATAGACAGCATTTCCAGGGAGGAGAGAAATCTGGCTGACTTTTTAATAGAAAAGTTAGAAGATTTTGGATTAGAGGTTACAGTCGATCAAGCTGGTGAAAAGGCGAAATCTAATAGCGGCAATATAATAGCCCGTTTAAAGGGAAATATCAAAAAAGCTACCCCTATTATGTTTTCTGCTCACATGGATACGGTTGTCCCGGGGAAAAATATTGAACCTATTTGTGAGGGAAAAAAGATAGTAAGTAGTGGAAAAACAATTTTAGGAGCAGACGATAAAGCAGCAATTGCAGCTTTATTAGAGGCGCTGCATATCATCAAAGAGAATAATACCCCCTGTGGCGACATAGAGATTGTGTTTTCCATCTGTGAAGAAATAGGCTTAAAAGGAGCAAAAAATTTAGATGTTTCCAACTTAAATGCCCAGATGGGGTTTGTCTTAGATTCTGGAGGCCGGGTAGGAAAAATTATTACTACAGCACCATCTCAGAATTCTCTGGAAATTATTATTTATGGCAAATCTGCTCACGCTGGAGCAAATCCTGAAGAAGGGATTAATGCTATTCAGGTGGCAGGATTTGCTCTTTCTCGAATGAAGTTAGGCCGAATAGATGAAGAGACTACGGCTAATATTGGAGTTATTTCCGGTGGTGCAGCTACTAATATTGTCCCTGATAAAGTAACATTAAAAGGAGAGGTCAGGAGCAGAGATAAAGAAAAATTAGAGAAATGTACCGAAGAAATAAAAAGAATAACCGAAGATACTGCCCTGGAATTTAAAGCAAAATCAGAAGTAAAGGTCAATGAAGAATATCGTTGCTTCAATTTATCTCCCGATGGCCAATTAGTCAGGATAGCAATCAAAGCGTTAAAAGATATAGGATTAGAGCCAGCATTATGTCCCACTGGTGGAGGCAGCGATGCCAATATATTTAACGAGAAGGGACTTCCTTCAGTTGTTTTAGCAGTAGGCATGGAGAAGGCACATACTCTGGAAGAATACATCCTTATTGATGAATTAAAAAATACAGTTGAATGTATTCTGTCTATTATAAATACTACATCTTCAGGAGAAAATTAGATGAATAAAGGGGATTCTTTAGAAGAGAAAACCTTATCTTCCAATTATATCTATCAAGGGAAAATTATTAACCTTCGTCAGGACAAAGTAAAACTTCCTGACGGTCGGGATACTATTAGAGAAATAGTTGAACATCCCGGTGCAGTAGTTGTCTTGGCCTTAACTGATGACAATAAGGTAGTAATGATCAGACAGTTCAGAAAACCGGCGGGTGAAGTTTTATGGGAATTGCCTGCGGGGAAAGTTGAGCCAGGAGAAGATCTGAAAATCTGTGCCTTAAGAGAATTGGAAGAAGAGACCGGTTACTATCCCCGAAAGATTAAAAAACTGATTACTTTTTTCTCTTCACCCGGCTTTTGCAATGAAAAGCTTACCCTCTTTTTAGCCGAAGATTTAGAGAAAAGAATTAAGAATGAGGATGCTGATGAATTTATTGAAGTTGAGCTGATTACACCAGACGAAGCCCTGAAATTGGTACAGGAAAATATTATAAAAGATGCCAAGACTATAATAGGAATACTTTATTTCGTATCGCGCAATAAAACGTAGAGCGTGTAGCGTATAGCAAGAAAGCGAAAAGCTTAAAGCGTAAAACGCAAAACCAAAGCTCAAAACTTAAAATTAAAGATTTGCATCAGTTTATCAGAGAGCAAAAATATTAGGTTCAAGTATATTAATTCTCAAGGGGGAAAATAAGTTTTGGATTTTGAATTATGGTTTTGCGCTTTTCGCTTTACGTTTTTTGTTTAATAACTAAGAGTTTGATTTATCAAAATCGTAAGGAATCGATAATGAAGAAATACTTTATGGATTTACATGTGCATATTGGTAGAAGTGGCAATGGCGCTCCCGTAAAAATAACTGCTTCCAGGGATTTGACTTTTGCCAACATCGCGCGGGAATGTAAATATAGGAAAGGTATTGACATTGTAGGCATTGTTGATTGCGCTTCACCTGGAGTCATCGACGATATTTCCCAATTAATCAATAGCGGAGAGATGAAACCGTTAAAAGAAGGCGGCTTAATTTATCAGGACAAAGTTACCATTATTTTAGGCTCAGAAATTGAAACTAAAGAAAAAGGTGGAGGACATTCCCATCAGATAGCCTATTTCCCCTATTTTGAGGATATAAAGGAATTTAGCAAGGCGTTATCTTTGCTGGTTACCAATGTAAGTTTAAGCAGTCAAAATTGTAAAATTAGCGCTCAGGAAGCCTTTCAAATTATAAATCAAATTGGGGGGATTTTAATCCCCGCCCACGCCTTTACTCCTCATAAAAGTGTGTATGGGAATTGTGTCAGAAGATTACCGGAAATGTTTAGCAAATCTGCTTTAAAAAAGATTCCGGCAATAGAATTGGGGTTAAGTGCTGATACCGAAATTGCCGACCATTTAAAAGAACTGTCCGAATATACTTTTTTAACCAATTCAGACGCACACTCCCTGCCTAAAATTGGTAGAGAATATAATATAGTTGAGTTGGAAAAGGCAAACTTTAAAGAGATACTTTTAGCTTTGCAGAGAAAAGAAGGAAGAAAGATAACCGCTAATTACGGACTTAACCCTAAACTGGGAAGATATCATCGAACTTTTTGCGAGATTTGTAATTATACAGCAACCAGCAATCCTCCGGTTTATCAATGCGAGAAATGCGGGAGTGACAAAATAGTAAAAGGCGTTTTTGATCGGATTGTAGAAATCGGAGATCAACAGCAGTCTATTTCTCCTTCTCATCGCCCACCTTATTATCATCAGGTTCCTTTAGAATTTGTACCCGGTGCCGGTAAGAAAACCTTGAATAAAATATTTGGTTATTTTGGGACTGAAATGAATATATTGCACAAAGCGTCCTATCAGGAAATCAGCCAGGTAGTAGGATTCGAGATTGCCCAAAATATAATTTTAGCTCGAAAGGGACTTTTAAAGTTAAGTCCGGGTGGTGGAGGAAAGTATGGGAAGGTCAAAAAGAAAGAAAAAATCTCCGAAGATAAAAATTTACATTTAAATTTTTAATTTCATTTTCGGATTTTTTCTAAAAAAATAGAGCAAGTTAGCTTAAACTAGTTGATTTTTATTAAAAATAGTCAACTAGTATTTTTTTTAAAAATATTTTTATAAAAAAAGAGGAAAAATAAAACTTTTGTAGAATATATTAATATAAAGGCAAATTAAGAAATATTAAAAAAGAAAATATTTCATCAATTATACCGAACGATAATAAGATGTAGGTGATTTACATTTGAGATTTTCATCTGATTTACTGGAAGATATAAGGAATCGTTGTGATATTGTAGATATTATTTCAGAGTATGTACATTTAAAGACAGCGGGAAAAGGATTTAAAGGATTATGTCCTTTTCACGGAGAGAAGACCCCTTCTTTTACGGTAAGTCCCGAAAAGCAGTTATTTCATTGTTTTGGATGTGGAGAAGGAGGCAATGTTTTTAATTTTCTTATGAAATATGAGAAACTTAGCTTTTTTGAAGCAGTGAAAATGTTAGCTAAAAAATCAGGTGTATCTCTCCCCGCCGATGAAGAAAAAGAAAATTTTCTCGACAGAGAAAAAGAAAGACTGTATAAATTAAATAATCTGGCCGCAAATTATTACCGAGAATGTCTATTTAGAACTGATCACGGAAAAAAAGTAATAAATTATTTAAAAAAAAGAGGAATTAATGATACCAGTGTCGAAAAGTATAGATTAGGTTATGCTCCCTCCAGTTGGGATGCGTTAACCAGCTTTTTAAAGAAAAAAGGATATTCATACGAAGAGTTAATTAAAGCCGGGATAATAAGAAAGAGTAAAATAGAGGGAAAATACATCGATTATTTTAGAGATAGAATAATTTTCCCTATCTTTAACTTATCGGGGAGAGTAATTGGCTTTGGAGGCAGGGTTTTAGATAATTCTTTGCCTAAGTATATAAATTCTCCTGAAACGCTGGTTTATAACAAGGGGAGCAATCTATACAGTTTAAACTTTGCCAAGGAAGATATCCGAAAAAAGAATTACCTGATTATCGTGGAAGGCTATACCGATGTTTTGGTAACTCAGCAATACGGATTTAACAATGTAGCAGCATCTCTGGGAACTGCTTTAACTACTAAACAGATAGACTTAGTAAAACGGTTTACCGATACGGCTTTAATTGCTTATGATGCAGATTCAGCCGGCAATATGGCAACCCTAAGAAGTTTGGATTTACTGGTAAAAGCTGGTCTTGATGTTAAAGTTATCGATTTACCACAAGGTTATGATCCGGCCGATTTTTTAATTAAAAAAGGGGAAAAACCTTTTCAAAATTTAATTGATAGATCGTTCTCCCTGGTGGACTATAAGTTAAAACTTTTATATTCCAAATATGGTATTAAAACTATAGAAGGAAAAGTAAAAATTATTAAAGGAATTATACCCACCCTTGGCGTAATAGGTAATGAGGTTGAACTGAGAGCCCTGACAAAAAATATATCTGAAGAATTAAAATTGTCCGAAGAGGCGATTTTAATCGAACTAAAAAAATACAAAAGAGGGTCGATAGATTCTTCCAGTAACTTTATTAAACTGAATTCTGTACCTGGAAATGTCAAGGCGGAAAGAATTCTCATTGGATGCATGTTGGAAAAGGAAGAAATTGCACAAGATATTTTAAAAAAGTTGAAAAAAGAAGATTTTTCCGTTCCGCTGCATCGCCAAATCGTGGCAGCCATTGAAAAAATATTAATAGAGGATAAAATAGTAGACTCTCAAAAAATTATTGATTATTTAGCTGATGATGGTGCAGCAAAATTTATTTCTAAGATTTTATTGGAAGAAACCATAACCTTTAATCAAAAAATTATTTCCGGATATATAGATACTATAAATAATTATAAATTGATTCAAGAGAAAAAAAATCTCGAAAAAAGAGCAAAAATTCTCGACGAAAAGATAAAACAATCCGAAAAGATGGATGAAGATGATCTAAAGGAATTAAGAGAAATTGTTCGACAACTAAAAGGTCAAAATATTAATTAATATTCCATATTTAATATTTATACAAGTATTTAATTTACTGTTATTCAAAAAGGAAGGCTTGGTAATGGGAAAAAAGAAAATGATGAAAGATTTAATTAAAGAAGGTAGAGAACAGGGCTTCTTAACTTACAAAGAAATTGAGAAATATCTAGCGGAAGATATTTTTGATTTAAGTAAGGTGGAAGATTTATACGACATTCTAAGTGAATCCGGGATTGATTTAGTTGAGACCGAAGAGGAGGGTAATTCGCTAGCCAAAGATAAAGGCATGAGAGAGAAAGACGAGAAGTTCCACTCTCCCAAAGTGAGATTAGATTTAGAAGTAGAATTGGCGAAACAATTAGAGTTAGACGATCCCGTAAAAATGTACTTAAAGGAAATAGGACAGATAAAGTTATTGAGTGCAAATCAAGAGGTGGAGTTGGCTAAAAGAATACAAAAAGGAGATCACGAAGCCAAGAAAAAATTGGTAGAGTCAAATTTAAGATTAGTAGTAAGTATTGCAAAAAGATATGTAGGGAGAGGAATGCTATTCTTAGACCTTATCCAGGAAGGCAATATGGGTCTAATAAGAGCAGTAGAGAAGTTTGATTATAAAAAAGGATATAAATTCAGTACCTATGCTACCTGGTGGATAAGACAGGCAATTACCAGAGCCATAGCAGACCAAGCCAGGACTATTCGCGTTCCTGTTCATATGGTAGAGACTATTAATAAATTAATAAGGGTATCGCGCCATCTCTTGCAGGAATTAGGGCGGGAACCGTCTGTTAAAGAAATAGCTGAAAATATGGAAATTACTGAAGAGAAAGTAAGGGAGATATTAAAAACTGCCCAGGAGCCCGTTTCTTTAGAAACTCCAATTGGGAAAGAAGAAGACAGTCACTTGGGAGATTTTATAGAAGATAAAGATTCACCTGCTCCTCCTAAAATTGCTACTCATACTCTTTTAAAAGAGCAATTAAACGATGTCTTGGAGACTTTGACTTATCGAGAGAAGAGGGTGCTGGAATTAAGATTTGGAATTGCCGCTGGCCATCCTCATACCTTGGAAGAAGTTGGCAAAGAATTCGGAGTAACCAGAGAAAGGATTCGTCAAATCGAAGCTAAAGCTTTAAGAAAATTAAGACATCCGAGCAGAAGCAAAAGATTAAAAGACTATTTGGAATAAAAACTAAAAGTAAAAAATATCCTTTTAATTTAATATTGATATTGACTGGAATTGATTTTTTAAGTATAATTACAGAGAAATATTCCTCGGTAGCTCAACGGTGGAGCATCCGGCTGTTAACCGGAGGGTTGTAGGTTCGAATCCTACCCGGGGAGCTTGCTAATTCCAAGCCCTTTGGCCTTTGCTGAAGGGCTTTTTAGTATAAGAAGGGGTTTAATCCAACTCTAATTGTTCGTTTTCCACTTATAATTTAAATATCCGCTTATCACTATAAAAATGGCCCCACCCATACTTAATAAGTCAGGGATCTCTTGAAAAAACAATAGACCAAAGATAGTGGCAAAGATAATTTGAGAATAGGTATATAAAGAAACCAGGCTCGCTGGAGCCCGCTGATATGCTTTAGTAAGAGCAATCTGAGCAAGTAGAGCAATCACTCCGAGTAAAGTTAAAATTAATAAATCAGATGGACTGGGAAGCTGAAAACTCTTTTGTACTAATAAGATGATCAAACTTACCACACCACTAATATAGGCATAATAATTTATGATGACAAGATAATGGTCCGTAAGCCTCAAATGTCGTAAGGTTACTTGTGATACCGCTATACAGATTGCAGCGACTAGGGCAATAAGAGCAGGGAACATATCTAGCCGTAAACCAGGTTTTATTACCAGTAATCCTCCTAGAAAAGCAAATATAAAAAAGGGAAGTTGGCGTAAAGATAATTTCTCTTGAAGAAATATCCCTGCAAGGAAAAATATAAAAAAAGGTGCCAATTGTTGTAGTGTAATTGCATCAGTTAAAGACATCACTGTAAAAGCATAAAACATTGCCATCATACCAATTATTCCAATAGAACCACGGAACCATAAGATGAATTTGTTATTTCCCAAAAAAGGGATATTGGCTTTTTTAATCATGAACGGGACAATGAACATGGTAGGGAAATTGCGAAAGAAGATTATTTCCATTAAGGGAAGACGACCTTCCTTTTTGACCAATACCGCCATTAAGGCAAAACCTAGTGAAGCCAGGATGATTAATAAAATCCCTGCTTTATAATTATCTTGAATATTGATTCTTACTTTTATTGCTTCACTTTTATGAATAGATGTATTCGCCTATTTATATAGCATTTAATATAAAAAAGATATTTAGCTAATTAAATTTATTAAATAATTTTCACATTTATCAGTTATTATACTATATTTTTAAAAATTTCTCTTTATGATTAAAAATATTTAATCAACCACAATAAATAGTTTATGCTTTATTATGTTAAACCCCACTTTTCTATTTAATATCTGTAATATATGGTTAGAATAAGAGTAGAGAGTATACTTATTGATAAATAAGGCATAATAAGAAGTTAAACCGGACTTATAGCACTTACAGGAGGGCTAATTAACTCCTTTAGTTTATAGGTGTTTCGTAATTCTGCTATAATTTCACCCCAACAAAAAGTTCCAAACCTTTCCAATAAGGGGAGCTCGTCAATTTCAAGCCCTTTGGTAATCAAGCTGAAGGGCTTTATGTTTTTATAAATATTTTCACAGAAAAAGAAGGATTTTTTAAGTTTATATAGTAATTTAACTAAAGCAGTGTTTTTCAAAAAAGGTTCTATAGACTGATAAGAGTCGAGAAGAATTAATTGGGAGGTAAGGTATGTCGAAGGTAGAAATGGTAAAGGGTTATATCCCTGGTTCAATCGGCCGGGTTGCTGAACTTCATGGTACTTACTACCACCAGCATTGGAATTTTACGGTATTCTTTGAAGCGAAAGTAGCTGCCGAACTTTCAGAGTTCCTCGGGAGATACAACGAGAAAAACGATGGTTTTTGGACCGCATCACTTGATGGCCGCGTTGAGGGGTCTATTACCATCGACGGGATTCACGCCGAAAAAGAGGGAGCTCACCTTCGGTGGTTCATCATATCCGATGTCTTGCGCGGAAGAGGGGTTGGCAATCAACTTATTGACGAAGCTCTCGATTTTTGTAGAAACAAAGGATACAGACGGGTATACCTCTGGACTTTTGAGGGTCTTGACGCTGCGAAACACCTTTACGAGAAGTGCGGTTTCAAACTCGGTGAGCAGTACAAAGGAATACAGTGGGGCACAGAGGTTAACGAACAGCGATTCGAACTGTCATTTGAGTAACTTTGTATTACTAAAGGGCTTTTTGTTGGGATTTTATTAAGAAAAAAGGATTTTTGAAAGGTTTGTTGTATAATGTAGTCATTAAAGATTTGTATTATCCGGGCAGGGAGGAATTATGATTGATCTCTTTAAGCAAGAATTAGGCGAGATATATTCTTTTTTTAAGAACAATTATAAGGAAACTGTGGTCTTGTGTGCATCAACACTTTTTCTTGTTCTGGCAATTTCTCGACCAATCGGCTCATCTTTGGTAATAAACTACCTGGTATATTATGCAATTCTTCCGATTCTTACTATTTTATTTATCTTGAAGAAGAATCCTCTTGATTTCGGGCTCAGGCTCGGGGATTATAAGTTATGGAGTTTTTATGTAGCCATAACGGTTATTATTGCTGTCCCGGTATTATATATCGGTTCTCTTTTTTCTTCGGTAAGCCAGTATTACACTAAATCTTTTGATTTCTACAACTTCTTTATTCGTATGGTTCCGCTTCTTTTGGTATGGGAATTTATACTTCGCGGTTTTATCCTCTTCGGACTCAAGGAAAGATTTAAAGAAGCGAGTATAATCATACAGATGGTTCCCTTTGTGCTTCTTCATATCGGGAAACCGGAGATAGAGATACTAATGTGTATTCCCATGGGGTTGTGGTTCGGGTATATTGCCTACCGGGGGAAATCATTCTGGCCGGCATTCATCACCCATGCTTTCATTAACTTTACTCTTAGCTACTTTGTGAATTTTTGATCGGTAATTATGCTGAAGGGCTTTTTTAATTAAATTTTCAAAATACAATAGACATCAATTTGAATATATGTTAACATATTTTAATTGTAATTGAGGAAATCAGATTGGCAGTGATATCGATCTGAGTAATCAATAATTTATATTTAGGAGGAGAAAATGCTAGAAAGAGTGGCAGCAGCTTTAGAGAAGATAAGACCATCTCTTCAGGCAGATGGCGGAGATGTTGAATTAGTGGAAGTAACTCCGGATGGAGTAGTAAAATTAAAATTATCCGGCGCCTGCAGCGGATGTCCTATGAGAGAGATGACTTTGCAGATGGGCATTGGCAGAGCATTAAAGGAAGAAATTCCCGAAGTAAAAGAAGTTGTAGCAGTATAATTTAATCTTATAAATATAATAAGGGTATGGTATTTTTGTAATAATTATAAAATACCATACCCTTTATTATTTTCCAAACCTAAAAGTTAGATTCACCTTAACAGAGATATCCTGTTTACATATGCTTTAGCCGGACAGCAAGACAAAAAGAAAAATGATGTTTTTTCTGGTTCTCGGTCTCTGTTATCTTTGGAAGAAACGGTTCACGAGATACAAGCTCCGGGATACGGATAAAGGTTTAATTGTAAAATACAGCTATTTTCAGTTATAATAAATACAAGAATAAATTTTAACAGATACACATCTACCTTTTGTAATATACGAGAGAAGGAAATGAATTGATTTATCCGTTACCTTGAATGGGCCGGCCTAAAGTAGAATTTTGTAATAAATCTATAAAATATTTTAGGATGACAATTTATGAATGATACCGCGGTCAAAGAATTATATAATAAAATATCTAAAAAGATTTTGCAAACGCAAATGGCCGATGATATCCCTTTGGTGAGAGAGTTTATCAGGGAATACATCGAAAGCCCTGAATTTTTAAAACAGTTAACTTTTATGGTTAAAAATAAAGATTATAGCTGCGAGGCAGTATATTCA
>Ga0268280_1001050_pt1 | contig 19547 bp, 15 predicted proteins | sample saktaG_9_FD_190139 | JGI IMG/M metagenome (GOLD analysis project Ga0268280, IMG submission 190139) | Saline water microbial communities from Sakinaw Lake, British Columbia, Canada - sak_2011_5_24_40m | ecosystem: Environmental > Aquatic > Non-marine Saline and Alkaline > Saline ... | reverse complement strand
CGATGCCCCCGAGGATCATCAGGCTCGAAGTCATGATCGCGGCTTTGAAGGTGATGCCGAAGATTTCGCCGATCAGGGGATCGGTGCGCATCGTTTCAATGAAGATCCGGACTGATCCGTACCAGACGAGATAGAACGGCATCATTTCGCCGAAACGGACGTTCTTGATCCGGCGCAGGATTAAAATAATGCCAAAGCCGATCCAGTTGAGCAGAAGCTCATAGAGGAAGGTCGGATGATAATACCCCGTCACCGCCGCCGTGCCGCCGTTGGCGACCATGTACATGTTGTTGGCGATGAATTCGGGGATGTGGAGCGTATAGCGCAGGAAGTTGTACTGCTGTTCGAGCGAAAGCCCGCCCGTGAGGCCGCCGACGAGGCCGCCGTGGGCTTCCTGGTTGAGGAAGTTGCCCCATCGGCCGAACGTCTGGGCGAAGAGGAATCCGGCCGCGATCAGGTCGAGGACCTTCCACGGACTCAGTTTCCGGACCTTGACGAAGATGAGACCGCCGACGAGGGCGGTGGTGAAAGCACCGTGAATCGCCAGTCCCGACAGGCCAAACGAGGAGAAATCAAGTTGACCACTCTGGAATCCGAGAATCCGGAGCAGTGATGGGAAGAATCCGCCATAGACGAAACTCTCCCATTCGAAGGCGACATACCAGAGCCGGGATCCGAGGATGGCGAGCGGAACGATCCAGAGGAATCCGTCGGTCAGGGCGTCGCGGTCGAGGCCGGTCCGCTTGGCTTCCTTGAGACCAAACAGCAGCGCCAGCATGATGCCAAGCATGATGAAGACCGAATAGAAGACGATCGGCCGGCCGCCAATGACGGCCAGGCGGTTATCGAGGGTATAGATCGCCTTGATCGTGACGTCGCCGTCGATCTCGGACCAGTGGTCTTGCCAGAGATTCCAGCGGATGAATTCGCAGTTGTCCTTGTTATCCGGGCTCGCCGGCGGAACGATGACGCAGGCTTCGCCGACGGTGCAGGTCACTTCCTTGAGGATGGTGCCGTCGTAATCGGCGAACGTGACGACGTAGGTTCCGCCGGTCGCCGTTTCCCATTTCGGCGTCGTATCGACGACCGATGCGGTGATGATCACGGTGAAGATCAGAAACAGGATGGAACCGATCGTGATGAGTCTTTTTTTCATGAAGTCATTCCTCCCGTTTCTTGTCGGCGTTGGCCGCAATCTTGGCATCCAGTTCACTGGCAAACTGCTGCGCGGAATGATACCCGAGCTGTTTGGCCTTGAAATCATAGGCGGCGGCTTCGACGAGCGTCGCCGTGTTCCTGGCTTCCGTGATCGGGATTGACACCGTCGTGACTTCGGTGTCGAAGACGATGCGGGCGTCCTCTTTGAGTCCCAGGCGATCGAAATCGCTGAACTTGTCCCATTTCACGAGGTTGACGAACAGGGAAATGCGTTTGGTTTCGCGGTAGGCGCGGACGCCGAAGAGATTGACGACGTTGACGATGCCGATGCCGCGGATTTCCAGATATTTCTTTAAAAGATCCGGGGCTTCGCCGATGACGATGCCCTTTTCCTTCTGATAGACCTCGACGATGTCGTCGGCCACGAGCATGTAGCCGCGGCGGACGAGTTCGAGCGCGACTTCCGATTTGCCGACGCCCGAGTCGCCGACGATGATGACGCCGACGCCGTTGATGTCGAGCAGGACGCCGTGGATCGCCGTCCGTTCCGCCAGGCGCGCCTGCAGGAAGGTGAAGAGTTCGCTGAACAGGGAGCTGGTCTTATAGGCGCTCTTGAGAACGGGAATGCCGAATTCATCGCCCAGCTGCAGAAACAGGCCGGGAACCTGGACGTTTTTCGAGAAGACGAAGGCCGGCGGTTGTTTTTCGAACAACATCCGGACCCGGACGTTCTGGTCGTGTTCGTTCAGCCAGTGGAAAAAGGTCCCTTCCTTCGAACCGATGACCTGGATGCGGTCGTGTTCGTAGAAATCGAACAGGCCGGCGAGCTCCAGTCCGGGTTTGGCGAGGCTCGGGTCGGTGACGGCGCGGTCAAGACCGCGCGCGCCGGCGAGGATTTCCAGTTTCAAGCCGTCGGCGACCTGTCGTACGGTGAGTTTTTGGATCGGCATGGGAATCCCTCCTTACTTTTTCTTCGCAAACCGGCCGCTGATCTTGCGGACGGCGACGACATAGATCGTCTTGACGAGAAACCGGCTGATGATGAAGGCGGTGACGAACGCGATCGGATACCAGTAATTGAGGAAACTGAACTCATCCGGCAGGACCACGAGGTCCGCAAGATAGAAGAAGACGAGGTAACAGAGAAAGAACACGAGACCGGAGGAATACATGACAAGCTTGATCTGCTTATGAAAGAGATACCGTTTCAGCAGCGTTTCATACCCGGTGAAAACGAGGGCGAGCGCCGGATACACGAAGTCGTTTTGCGTCGTCGCGAGGCCGAGGCCGCGCATCAGGAGGAAGAACAGGATGAAATTGACCAAAAAGCCGACGATGAGGTTCGTCGGCAGATGTCGGGAATATTCCGCCCCGAGGTCGACCTTGACGATCTTCCGGGTTCCCGGCTTCTGTTCCTTCTTCAGTTTTTCGAGTTCCTCGTGGTTCTTCGTCCTTACTTCTTCGATCAGTTTCTCAAGGTCCTCGATGTCTTTCCGCAAATCCTCGTCGGATTTCTTCATCTTCTTGATTCCTTCCGCCCGCGGGCGAGCATATTATTATCATATCATAAAACGTTGTTTTCTTCGAGGAATTCCATTTTCAAAAAAACGGCGGGAGATCATTCGGCTCCCGCCAGGATTTTGACCAGATACTGACCGGTGTAACTTTGCGGACAGGCCGCGATCGCCTCCGGGGTGCCGATGCAGACGACTTCGCCGCCGCGGTCCCCGCCCTCGGGTCCAAGATCGATCAGATGATCGGCGACCTTGATGACGTCGAGGTTGTGCTCAATGACGACGACGGTGGCGCCGGCATCGACGATGTCCTGCAGCACCTTGAGCAGGTTGACGATGTCGTGCGAGTGCAGCCCGGTCGTCGGTTCGTCAAGGATGTAGATCGACTTGTCGGTGATCCGCTTGTAGAGTTCGCTTGCCAGTTTGACGCGCTGCGCTTCGCCACCCGACAGGGTGGTCGAGGACTGGCCGAGCTTGATGTACCCGAGGCCGACGTCGGCGATCGTCTTCAGCCGCGTATGAATCTTCGGGATGTTCCGGAAAAACGGCACGGCGTCTTCGATCGTCATGTTCAAAACGTCGGCGATCGATTTGCCTTTGTATTTGACTTCCAGCGTTTCCTGGTTGTAGCGCGTGCCGTGACACTGTTCGCACTCGACATAGATGTCGGGCATGAAATGCATTTCGATCTTGATCACGCCGTCGCCGGAACATTGTTCGCAGCGGCCGCCCTTGACATTGAAGGAGAAACGGCCCTTGTCGTAGCCGCGGGTCTTCGCTTCGTTGGTGCGGCTGAAGAGATCACGGATCTCGTCAAAAACGCCGGTATACGTCGCCGGATTCGACCGCGGCGTGCGACCGATCGCCGACTGGTCGATGTCGATGATCTTGTCGAGGACTTCATAGCCCTCGATCGCATCGCAGTCGCCGGCGATCTCGTTGCGTTTCGTGATCCGATTGATGAGGCCTTTGTAGAGCACTTCGTTGATGAGCGACGACTTGCCCGACCCGGAAACGCCGGTGACGACCGTGAACATCCCGATCGGGATGTCGACGTCGATGTTCTTCAGATTGTTCTGGCGGGCGCCGCGGATATGGACAAATCCGCGTTCCGCGGTCCGACGCTTTGAAGGTAGCGGAATTGCCATTTTTCCCGACAGATACTGACCGGTGATCGACTGCGGGCAGGCCTTCATGTCTTCTGGCGTGCCGGCGAACATCACTTCGCCGCCGTGGATGCCGGCGCCGGGACCGATGTCGACGACGAAATCGGCCGAGGCGATCATTTCCATGTCGTGTTCGACGACGATCATCGTGTTGCCGATATCGCGCATGTCCTTCAGGGTGTCGATCAGACGCTTGTTGTCGCGCTGATGGAGGCCGATCGAGGGTTCGTCGAGGACGTAGAGCACGCCCGTCAGTCGCGACCCGATCTGAGTCGCAAGCCGGATCCGCTGCGATTCGCCGCCCGACAGCGTGCCGGCGGAGCGATGCAGGGACAGATAATCGAGGCCGACGTTCACAAGAAACGACAGTCTGGTTCTGATTTCGCGGAAGATCGGGCGGGCGATTTCCTTGTCCCGTTCGGAGAGCTTCAGGTTCTGAAGTTCCTGAAGCAGATGCAGGACGGTGATCGAGGTGAATTCGTGGATGTTCCTACCGTCAATCTTGACCGAAAGCGATGCTTCGGAAAGCCGTTTGCCCTGACAGCGTTCGCAGGGAATGTCGTTCATCATCGTTTCGATCCAGTCGCGGACCATCCGCGACGTCGTTTCGAGGTAGCGGCGCTCGAGGCTGTTCACGACGCCTTCGAACGTCTTTTTCTGGTTATGCTCGAATTCGGACGTGCGGGCGATGAACCGGTAATGGACGATTTTGTCCGAACCGTACAGAACGACGTGCTTTTCTTCCGGCGTCAAATCGCAAAATTGTTTATGCACGTCGATGTCATGGGCTTTGCAGGCCTGGATGACCTGCTGGAGATAAATCGACTCGGTGTTCGCATAACGATCGAGGACGCCCTGCATGATCGAGAGCGAATCATCCGGAATCAAGAGGTTGATGTCGATCTTCCGCTTGAATCCGAGCCCGGAACAGTCGGGACAGGCGCCATAAGGCGAATTGAACGAGAAGAGCCGAGGTTCGAGCTTGCCGATGGAGAAGCCGCAGTAAGGACAACTGTAATTTTCGCTGAAAAGCGTTTCGACTTCGTCGACGACCGCGATCATCAGTCCTTCAGAGCGCTTGCAGGCGGTCTCGATCGAATCATAGAGCCGCGAACGCACGCCTTCCTTGACGACGATGCGGTCGATGACCGCCTCGATGTCATAGCGTTTCGTCTTTTCAAGTTCGATTTCCTCGTCGAGGTCATGAAATTCGCCGTTGATGCGGATGCGCGTAAATCCGTCCTTGCGCAGATCGGCGAGGATCTTTTCCTGCGCGCCTTTCTTGCCGCGGACGACGGGCGAAAGGATTACGACCTTGGCGCCTTCGTGTTCCAGCACCTTGTTCGTCATTTCCTGAATCGTCTGGCGGGTGATCTCGATGCCGTGTTCGGGGCAGAAGGGCCGGCCGATCCGGGCGTAGAGCAGCCGGATGTAGTCGTAGATTTCGGTAACCGTACCGACCGTCGACCGCGGATTGTTCGAAGTCGTCTTCTGATCGATCGAAATCGCGGGCGAAAGCCCTTCGATCGAATCGACGTCCGGTTTTTCCATATTGCCGAGAAACTGCCGGGCATAGGCGGAAAGGGATTCGACGTAGCGGCGCCGGCCTTCCTCGTAAATCGTATCAAACGCCAAACTGGTCTTTCCGGAACCGGAAAGACCCGTCATGACGATGAGTTTGTTTTTAGGAAGTGTGAGATCGATCGCTTTCAGGTTGTTTTCGCGTGCGCCCTTGATGATGATCTGTTCGTTCAAGCGGGTCGCCTCCTTGGGTAGGTAGAATTGATTCGTCCGGTCATTCCGTCATGGCGATCATCGCTTCGAAAGTTTCTTCGTCGATGATCTTAATGCCGAGTTCCCGGCCTTTCGTCAGTTTCGATCCGGCGTCGGCGCCGGCAACAATCAGGTCGGTCTTCTTCGATACCGACGATGCGACATTCCCGCCAAGGCGTTCGACGATTTCCTGGGCTTCGTTGCGGGAAAGGGAAACGAGACTGCCGGTGAGAACGACGGTCTTGCCGGTAAACGGCGTCGTTTTACCAATCTTATTCGACCGATGGGTCATGTTCAACCCCAGTCTTCCGAGGGTTTCAACGAGCCGGACGTTGTCCGGGTCGACAAACCATCCGACGATCGCTTCGGCGGTCGTCTCGCCGACATCGGCCACTTTTTGCAAGTCGTCGACGCCCGCCTTCTGAATCGCCGTCATTTCCGGGAAGCGTTCGACGATCATCTTCGCCGTCTTCTGGCCCACGAGTTTGATGCCCAGTCCAAAAAGCAGCTTGTCTAGGTCGTTTTGTTTCGCGGTCTCGATCGCCGCGAGCAGATTCTGGATGCTCTTGACGCCAAAGCCTTCTTTTTCCACGAGAATACCTTCGTGATCCGCGAGGCAGAAGATGTCGGCGATGGAAGTCAGGAGTCCGTCGTTATAGAATTCCGTGATCACTTTCTCGCCAAGGCCTTCGATGTTGTAGGCATCCCGCGATGCGAAGTGGATCAGGCCTTCGATCTTCTTGGCGTCGCATCCGGGATTGAGGCAGAAGTATTCGGCTTCCCCTTCGGCACGGACGAGCGGGGATCCGCATGCCGGGCATATCGATGCCATGCGAAACGGTTCTTCGTTGCCAGTCCGTCGTTCCGGCAGCGTCCGGACGACTTCGGGGATGACTTCACCGGCCTTGCGGATGACGACGTGATCGCCGATGCGGATGTCACGGTCGCGGCAGAAATCTTCGTTATGGAGCGTGGCGCGGGCCACGAGCGATCCCGACACCATCACCGGTGAAAGTTCAGCGACTGGCGTAACGACGCCGGTACGGCCGATCTGGAAGGTGATGCCGTTCAGTTCGGTCACCACTTCTTCCGGCGGATATTTGAATGCCGTCGCCCAGCGGGGCGACTTGGCGGTATAGCCGATTTTCTCATAGAGGGCGAACTCATTCACCTTGACGACGACGCCGTCGGTGTCATAGGCAAGTCCGTGCCGCATCTGGGCGACGTGGGCGACGTAGGCGACGACATCGTCGATCGTCGGACAGAGCCGCGTCTCCTTGTTGACCTTGAACCCGAATCTCTGCAGTTTGGCGAGCGCTTCGAAATGGGTTTTCACGAGCGTCCGGTCCATCAGATAATAGATGAAGACGTCGAGATTCCGCTTGGCCACGATCTTCGGATCAAGCTGGCGAAGCGTTCCCGCGGCAGCGTTCCGCAGATTCTTGAATGGTTCTTCTCCCGCCGCCCGTTTTTCCGCGTTGACGAGATCAAACGCCTTCTGCGGCATGAAAACTTCGCCCCGGACTTCGAGCGGACCCGCATAGGGGATTTCCAGCGGGATCGACCGGATCGTCCGGACGTTTTCGGTGACGTCTTCGCCGACGATGCCGTCGCCGCGCGTCGCGGCGCGAACCAAAACGCCGCGATCATATAGAAGCGATACCGACAAGCCGTCGATCTTCAGTTCGGCGACGTAAGAATATTCCGCGACTTCCTTCTTCACTCTCGCGTCGAAGTCACGGAGTTCCGTTTCGTCAAAGACGTTCGCCAGCGACAGCATCGGCAGCGCATGCGTGACTTTCCGGAATCTGCCGATCGGCGCGCCCCCGACGCGACGAGTCGGCGAATCCGGCGCGGCATCGTCTGGATGCGCCGTTTCCAGCGCGATCAGTTCCTGCATCAGGACGTCATATTCCTGATCGGAAACCGAGGGAGCATCAAGAACGTAATATTCATGGTTATAGCGGTTGAGCAGCGTTTTGAGTTCCGTCATTCGAGATCGGAAATCCATGGTTCCACCTACGCTTTCTGAATGCTGGGATGATCTTTCATCAGAATCTTGATGCCGACGGGTTGCTTGAAGGCGATCGTCGCTTTGTCATGGTCGAGCATCACGATGATGCCGTCGCCGAAGACGGTGTGACGAACCTTGTCGCCAATGGCGAGATGAATTCCGGAAGGCGTGTATCCCGGAGTCGCTTCAACGCGGCGTTCCGTCCGCGCTTCCGGTTTCGGATAGCCGTAATCCGGTTTGACCCGCGGTCTTGCAAGCCCCTGCTTGTCGACGAGTTCTTCGTCGATTTCCGCGAGGAATTCGGAATCCGGATTGTCCTGGTAGCGGCCATACATCAGCCGCTGCTTGGCGTTCGTGATGATCACCCGGTCCTTCGCCCGGGTGAGGGCGACATAGAACAGTCGCCGTTCCTCTTCAACATCGGCGCGTTCAAACAGACTCTGCGACGACGGGAAAAGGGTTTGTTCAAAACAGGTGAGGAAAACAACTTTGAATTCCAGGCCTTTCGCGGAATGCATCGTCATCAGACTGACGAAGTTGTCGCTTAGCATTTCGTCTTCGGCTTCCGCCCGCAAAGCGAGTTCCGTGAGAATCTGGATGAGCTTGTCGAAGTTCGTGAGTTCACCCATTTCTTTCAGTTTCTCAAGCAGGATCGTCTTGAACTCGGCGAGGTTTTCCCGTCGTCGTTCGGCTTCGATCAGCTGTTCGCCCGACAGCGCCTCGTTCTTGAGCATCGCGATGTATCCGGACTGCTCGAGCAGGGCGTCATAGGTCTCAAGCAGATTGATGTTTTCAAGATTCATGCGGAGTCCGTCGATCATCTTCTTGAAGGCGATCAGGCGTTCGGCGGCGGCCCGGCCGACGATTCCATGCAGATCCTGGTCGATCAGATCCATCAGTTTCAGGTCGTCGGCAGCGGCGCGGTCCTTCATCTTCTCGAAGGAGGTTTCGCCGATGCCGCGTTTCGGTTCGTTGTAAATGCGACTGAAGGCGTAATCGTCACCGCGGTTGACGATCAGCCGCAGATAGGCGATGACATCCTTGATTTCTTTCCGTTTGTAGAACGACAGATTGCCGATGACCTTGTGCGGTATATTGAACTTGAGCAGAACGTCTTCAAATTTACGGCTCATCGCGTTGTTGCGGTACAGAATCGCGAAATCCTTGTATTCAAGACCGGACTTGACCAGCATCTTGATCTTGTTATAGATGAAATAGGCTTCTTCCTCGTCGCCTTCCGCCTTGAAATGAATCAGTTTCTCGCCGGGTCCGAGGGTGCTGAAAAGTTCTTTCGGGATCCGGTTGCGGTTATGCTTGATGACGGCGTTCGCGGCGTCGAGGATCGTCGTCCGCGAGCGGTAGTTCTGATTGAGGATGATTTTTTTATGCTCGGGAAAATGCTTGATGAACTTGCGGATGTTTTCGATGTTCGCGCCGCGGAAAGCATAGATGCTCTGGTCCTCGTCGCCGACGATGAAAAGATTGCGGTGTTCCTTCGCAAGCAGATAGACGAGTTCATACTGCAGATCGTTCGTGTCCTGAAATTCATCGACGAGGACATACTCGAACCAGTCCTGGTATTTTTTCAGCACGTCGGGAAAATTCCGGAACAATCGGAGCGGCAGGACGAGGAGATCCTGGAAATCGACGAGGTTATTGTCCTTCAGAAATTTCTGATATTCGTCGAAGATTTCTCCGAGAACCTTCTTGATCGCCGGATTGGCGAAGGCCAGGACGTCGGGATCGGCTTTCGCTTCTTCGATCATGCCGGATATCGCCTTCGGAGAATATTTCTTGACGTCATAATTCAGTTTCTTCATGGCATTCTTGACGATGATCAGCGAATCGTCGTCATCGACGATCTGGAAGTCGTTTTCATAACCAAGATGATGGATGTCAAAGCGCAGAATCTTCGCTCCCATCGCATGAAACGTCGATAGCCAGATGCCGGTCAGGGGCAAATCGGTCATTTTGAAAACGCGGCCGCGCATTTCGTCGGCCGCCCGGTTCGTAAACGTGATCGCCAGGATGTGGTTGGCCGGAACCCCAACCTCATCGATGAGGTAGGCGATCCGGTTCGTGAGCACTCGGGTTTTCCCCGAGCCGGCACCGGCGACCGCCATCACGGGACCCTGGACCGTCCGTACGGCGAGGGCTTGTTGTTCGTTCAGTTGGTCGAAAATGCCTCTTCCCATTGATATCACCAAGCAATATTATACCATGAAAGTGGAATATTTTCTCGTGTTTTGACAGTTTTTTCCGTAATATTTTTCAATCAAAGGAGTCTTTAGACTCCTTTTTTTACTCTATTCTCAACATTCCTCCTTCCTTTGTCCTTTCCTGTTTTTTTTCTCCGACATCGATTCGTCAGCTATGCCGTTTTTTCACGCATTTATGGCCTTTACAAAGAAAAAACGGGGTCCCCGCGGGATCCCGTTCAAGACATGCAATTTGTTTACTGACTGAGCTTCCGCCCGGCGATGATCCGCAGAATCCAGATAATTGCCATATGGACGCAGATGGCAAAGATGATCACGAATGAAACGACAAACACGATCATCTGTGGTTTCGTCCACACCGAATCTCCTGCCTCCACGCCGGCGATCAGCGAAACAAGATTCGCCACGATGCCGATGCCGCTGGCGATGGCCATTAATAGGTATCCGGTAACAAATATGATTTTCTTCGTCATCGTATCACCGGTAACTCGACTTCAACTCAACAGTTCGGTTGAAGATCAGTTTTCCTGGTTGCGAATCATAGTCGACGGAAAAATAGCCGTTACGGATGAATTGATATTTGCTTTCGATCGGAACTCTCGCCAGTCCGGCTTCGACATAGCCTTCCGCTTCGTTCCAGGAACGGGGATTGAGCCGATCAAAGATCGATCGTTCGGAATCGGAATCGACCATCAGCGGTTCGAAAAGATTGAAGCGCGCCGGCACGGCTGTCGTCGCCTCAACCCAGTGAATGTTCCCGTTCGGTTTCCGAGTGTTGAATCCGGATCCGGACCTGGTTTCGGGATCATAGGTGCAATGGATTTCTGCCAAACTTCCGTCGGCGTTTTTGACGATGCTGACGCATTTTACAAAATAGGCATGCATTAAACGCACTTCAATGCCCAGGGCCAGCCGTTTCCAGCCTTTATCAGGCATAACTTCCATGAAGTCTTCGCGTTCGATCCAGACCTCGCGGCCGAAGTTTACGAACCGGCTGCCAAGATCGGGATTGTCGGCGTTGTTCGGAACTTCGAACGCTTCCGTCTTTCCGATCGGATAGTTGTCGATGACGACTTTGAGCGGATGGAGGACGGCGTTGGCGCGGAGGGCTTTCATCCGCAGATCGTCGCGAAGCGCGTTCTCGAGCATTTCTGAGGAAACCGTCGAATTGATGCGGGAAAGTCCGGTACCGAGGACGAAGTTGCGGATCGCCTCCGGTGTGTACCCGCGACGGCGGAATCCGACCAGCGTCGGCATCCGCGGATCGTCATAGCCACGGACAGCCTTGGCTTCGACGAGTTGTTTCAGATACCGTTTCGACATGATCGTATTCGTGATGTTGAGACGGCCGAATTCATATTGGTGTGGTATATGTTCCATTTCGCATTTCGCCACGAACCAGTCGTAGAGCGGACGGTGGTCGACATACTCGAGCGAACAGAGCGAATGCGACACGCCTTCGATTGCGTCCTGGAGCGGATGGGCAAAATCGTACATCGGATAGATGCACCATTTGTCGCCGGTATTGTGATGGTTGATGTGAAGAATCCGGTACATCACCGGATCGCGCATGTTGATGTTCGGGCTCGCCATGTCGATCTTGGCCCGGAGCGTCTTTTCGCCATCGGCATAGACGCCGGCGCGCATCGCTTCAAACAGCTCAAGGTTCTCGGCGACAGAGCGGTCGCGGTTGGGCGAACCCTTCCCCGCTTCGGTCAGCGTGCCGCGGTATTTCGAAACGTCTTCCGCCGAAAGGTCGCAGACGTACGCGAGTCCTTTCTTGATCAGCAGAACGGCGCGTCGATAGGTTTCTTCAAAATAATCCGAGCCGAAAAAAACGTTCGCCGGCAGATAACCGAGCCATTCGATGTCGCCTTTGATGGCTTCGACGAACATGGCGTCTTCCTTGACCGGATTGGTGTCGTCGAAGCGCAGGTTGGTCTTGCCGCCGAACATCCGCGCCAGTTCGAAATTCGTGATGATCGCCCGCGCGTGGCCGATGTGGAGATAGGCGTTCGGTTCCGGCGGGAAGCGCGTGATGATCGTTTTGACTTTCCCGGCGGCGAGATCTTCTTCGATGATCGTTTTGATGAAATTGGAGGACATGTCCATGGGAAATCACCTTCTGTTCCTTATAGCATATTGTACTTGAAATTCACTGTAATGCAAGCCGAGAATCGCCGTTTAGGTACAAATCATCCGGAGTTCCGGTTTTGTTGTATTTGAAATATCCCGCCGCGGCGATCATCGCCGCGTTGTCGGTGCAGTATTTCATCGCCGGGAAATAGACCGGCACTTCGGTGATCGTCGCGATCATTTTCGCCCGCAGGCCGCGATTGGCGGCGACGCCGCCGGCGACGATGACTTGCCGGACGCCGAATTCGCGGGCGGCACGCAGGGTTTTTTTCACCAGCACGTCGGTGACCGCTTCCTGGAAACTGCGGCAGAAATCTTCTTTGACGATCGGTTCACCCCGCTGCATCAGATTGTGATGAAGGTTGATCACGTGTGATTTCAGCCCGGAAAAACTGAAGTTGTAATCGTCGGAATCGATCATCGGCCGCGGAAAATGATAACGATCCTGCCCAAGGGCGGAGAGTTTGTCGACGACGGGACCGCCCGGGTAGGGCAGATCGAGAACGCGACCGATCTTGTCGTAGGCTTCGCCGACGGCATCGTCCTGCGTTTCGCCGAGTTTGCGGAAATCGAAATGGTCCGCCATCAGAATCAGTTCCGTATGACCACCGGATACGACGAGGGCAAGGCAGGGAAACTCGATCGGGCGTTCGAGATTGTTTGCGTAAATGTGGCCGGCGATGTGGTGGACGCCGATGAGCGGAATGCCCTCATTGAGCGCGACGACCTTGGCGGCGTTGATGCCGATGAGCAGCGAGCCGATCAGGCCGGGTCCGGCCGTAACGGCGACGAGATCGATGTCCGCATACGTCAGGCCCGCCTGATGGATCGCCTGATCAAAGACCATCGAGATGCCCTTGACGTGCTCGCGTGACGCGATTTCGGGGACGACGCCTCCGTATTCCTTATGAATGTCGATTTGACTCAGGACGACGTTCGCCAACACTTCGCAGCCATCTTTGACGACGGCGACGGATGTTTCGTCGCAACTGGATTCGACCCCTAGTACGATCATGGTTTTCTCCGTTTCTTCATTTGATGTTGAGTAGCAGCAGGTCCGCGTCCTCACCGTTTTCATAGTAGTTTCGGCGGACCGATACCTTCTGGAAGCCAAACGAGCGGTAAAATTCCTGGGCCGCGGTATTCGTCGGCCGGACTTCGAGCGTCAGCGTGTTGACGCAAAGACTTCTCAGATAATCGAGCACATAATGCATCAGGAACGAACCGAGGCCTTCGCGTTGCCGCTCGGGAATGATGTAAATGTTGATGATCTGGGCGAGCGGCGGATCGATCCACAGACCGGCGTGGCCCAACAGATTCCCCGTGTCTTCCGTTTCCATGACGAAGTAATGGGCAAAAGGATTTTCCGCCAGTTCCGTCCGGATCGTTTCCGCCCCGAGCGACTGGCCGAGGATGCGGCGGTCGGCGGCGACGATCCGATCGATGTCGTCGACCGACATGAAACGGATGAGCGGCTTCATGCGTCCGTCCTTTTGCGTTCAGCTTCCGTGATCTGCAGATAATTCGGTACGAGCGCATGAACGTCGGCGACCGGAATCGTCAGTCCCGAACGCAGGACTTTCAGGACATCGGGTTTGCCGATTTCCAAAATGGCCGGGTGGCCGGGGACGCGGGTCCGGAAAGCATCGATATTGTCAAGGGTATCAGGAAAGAGTTCCTGCATGATGTCATTTTCCATCCGGTAACAGGCCATGAAGGCATTGCCGCGGCGGGCATCGATGCAGGCGATGACATCCCCGGTTGCCGCCCCGGAAGCGAGGAGCGCCAGCGAGGAGACGGTCCGGACCGGGATCGCGTTGAGATAGCCGATCATCTTGGCGATCGAAACGCCGATGCGGACGCCGGTATAACTGCCGGGTCCGATGCCGACGACGATCTCCGTCAAATCTTTCAGACTAATGTTGCGCCGGCTGAGCATGTCGGCGAGCAGCGGCATGATCGTGACTGAGTGGTTGTTGATGCCTTCCTGATATACGGAATCGGTTTCGACGCCGGCTTCCACGAGAGCAAGGAATACGTATTTAGTCGCCGTATCGACGAACAACGTCTTCGACTGTTTTTGCATATTCACCCACCCCTTTGATGACGACGGATCGTTTTGTCTCGCCTTCCGACCGGATATCGATCATGAGCATTTCCGGCGGTAACATCCTCAGGATGTACGGATACCATTCGATCACGGCGACGCCGTCGCCGTCGATGAATTCGTCGAGCGAATAGTCGTATCCGATCGTTTCCAGGCGATAGACGTCCATGTGATAGAGCGGCGGTTCGCCGCGATAGATTTTCAGGATCGTGAACGTCGGCGAATTGACGACGTCGCGGATACCCATGCTTTGCGCCAGAAACTTCGTGAACGTCGTTTTGCCGCTCCCGAGATCGCCGGCCAGCCCGATGACGAAACCGGGCCGTACGTGTCTCGCAACGGCTTCGGCGAGGCGTTTCATGTCGTCCAGTCCGGCGATTCTAATCGTTTTTTCCATATCCTGCACCTAAATGTTATTTCTATTGAAAATTATATCATAATTTGCGGATTTTGCCGATATCCTTCCGTGCAATGTCGGAATTCGCAGGGGTCCCAATTGTGGTTTTTTGTTGAAAAAACGTTTTTTTCATTTGAATATGGTATAATAGGTTTTCGAAGCGGACCACGGCTCCAGCCGGGCCTTCAAGAGGGTGAAACAGATGTACCTGATCATACACAATCCTTTGTCGTTCAATCGCAAATCTAAAAAAACAACGGCTAAAATCGTCAAGTTTTTTCAGAAGAACAACATTCCTTTCAATCTGCGTTCCACGTTCAAAATCGACGATCTCGCCGGCTTCCTGAAAGCCAATCCGACAATCACCGATGTCGTCTATTGCGGTGGCGACGGGACGATCAATTATATGATCAACCACGTCAACGTCACGGCGCTGAAACCCAACATTCACCTGGCCCAGAGTGGTTCAGGAAATGATTTTCTTCGCAGCCTGAAGCCACTCAAGAAGGCGAACATCACCATCGGCGAAGCGAAAACGGACGCCGGAACGGTCAAGTTCATCAACGGGTGTGGTCTGGGAGTCGATGCGGCCGTTTGCCATTATGTCAACGCCGACAAACACAAAAACAAACTCTCTTATTTCATCAACGCCTTCAAGGGGATGTCAACGTTCGTGCCGATGCAGATGACGGTTGAAGTCGACGGCGTCGTCCATCATTATGAAAAGACGTTCTTCGCCGCCATCCAGAACGGCCGGTATTTCGGCGGCGGGATGAAAATCGCCCCTGATGCCGATCCTTCGACGGACACCTACAAGGTGGTCATCGGCCACAGCCTTTCCCGCGCCCTCATTTCGTTCCTGTTCATGACGATCTATTCCGGCTCGCATGTCAAGCTGAAAAAATACGTGACGATCCTCGAAGGAAAGCACATCAAGGTTTCCGTCGACAGTCCCCAGTATTTCCAGGCCGACGGTGAAGTAATGGAAAACGTTTCGTCGCTCACCATCGACAAAGTCCAATCCCGCGAATTCGCCGCTTTCGACAAGAAATCGATCATCGCCGCCAACCTTAAGTGATTTTCAACTCACTGATAACGCCATCCTTGCGATGGCGTTTTTTTTCGGATTTCCGCTTTGAATTAAGCATACTGCTGGCGAATGCCGTTTCGTCACGGTATAATAAAATCTAGAAAAACATTGAAACCATCAAAGGGGGAATCATCCGATGAAAGAAATCTATGATCGCTTCGCGGAACTGCTCGTCAGCGAAGACAAGGCGGGCACAATCCGCTATGCCTTGAGTTTGCTGACAGAGGAACGGATCACCGTGAACGACCTGTACGAGCTGATCCTCGGTCCGCTGCTCAACGCCATGCACTGCCCGGAAAACGACGAAAGCTGCATCTGGCGGGAACATGTCCGCAGTTCCATCGTCCGTGCCGTTGTCGAGGTAAGTTATCCATACGTTTTGAAAGCCAAGGAAAAACCGGATTTTCACGCCGTAGGAAAATGCGTCCTCATCGTCTGTCCGCCGGAAGAATATCATGAAATCGGCGCTCGCATGGCCTCCGACTTCTTTGAACTGGCCGGATTTGATGCAAAATACGTCGGCGCCAACACGCCCAATCGCGATGTCATGGCCGCAGTCCGCAACCTGAAGCCGGATTACGTCGCCATCAGCGTCACCAATTACTACAATCTGGTCAAAGCCAAAACGACGATTGAATCAATCCGGGCGGAATACCCCGATATCCAGATCGTCCTCGGCGGTTCCGCGTTCCGCGATCCCCGCCACGTCAAATGCGTCGGATGCGGCCAGTATGTCAGCACGTACGCCCAGGTGCTCGCCCTGGCGGCGGCGGTCCGCTGATGCTTTCCTTCAAAATCGCGGCTCGGTTTCTTAAATCGAGCCTTGGTCAGACGATCCTGATCATCATCGGCATCGGCGTCGGCGTATCGGTCCAGGTCTTCATCGGTTCGCTCATTACCGGACTGCAGAAATCGCTTGTCGATAAGACGATCGGCAGTTCCTCGCAGGTCACGGTCGCAACCGCCGAGGATGGCGGCTACATCGCCAACTACGACGAATACATCGCCTATATCGATTCCATCGACAACTTCCAATCCGTCGCTAAAATCGTCGAGACTGGTTCGGTCCTGCTCTATGATGCCAAATCGAAATCGATTCTCGTCCGGGGCATGGACTTCACGGGCTCGGAATCCATTTACGACTTCGCGGGAAAACTGACAGCCGGCCGTCTGCCGGCCGCCGATAACGAGGTTTTGATCGGTAAAACGACCTTTGAAGACCTCGGATTCCTGCTAGGTGACACGTTCGTCGTGTACATGCCGCCGACAACCGGTGGCGGTACCGCGGTCGAACGGACCGACGTCACGATCGTCGGCGTCTTCGACTTCAAGGTCACGGCGATCAATGACGCCTGGGTCATCACGACGATCCCGACGGTACGGACGATCCTGAATGTCGGCGATGTCGTCACGGCGATCGAAACGCAGGTGACGGACGTCTTCGCCTCCGACGTCAGCGCCCTTCAGCTTGCCACACTCATCAACGACGACGCAATCGCCGTCGTCGACTGGAAATCCCTGAACGAAGAACTGTTGTCCGGTCTGAATGGCCAAAGCGCTTCTTCGATCATGATCCAGGTTTTCGTCACCCTTTCGGTCATCCTCGGAATCGCGAGCGTGCTTGCGATCACCGTTCTCCAAAAATCGAAACAGATCGGCATCCTCAAAGCGATGGGCATCAAAGACGGTCAGGCCAGCCTCATTTTCCTTTTTGAAGGCATGATCCTCGGCGTCTTCGGCGCTCTTGTCGGCGTCGGCCTCGGCCTTGGTCTGGCGGTCTCGTTCACGACGTTTGCCCTCAATGCGGACGGTTCGCCGGTCGTGCCTCTCTTCATCGATCCCGGCTTCATCGCCCTCTCGGCGCTGATCGCCTTTTCCTCCGCTTCGCTCGCCTCACTGATTCCGGCGAAGCGTTCCACCCGCATCAGCATCATCGAGGTGATCAAGAATGGCTGACAACGTCATCGAACTGCGCGGCGTCGAGAAAGTCTACGGGACCGCGATCAAGACCAAGGTGCTCTTCGATATCCAGCTCGCGTTTGAAAAAGAATCGTTCAATTCGATCATCGGCCAGTCCGGTTCGGGCAAGTCGACGCTGTTGAACATCATCGGCACGCTGGACCGACCGTCGGCCGGCACCGTCCTGGTGAACGGCGTCGATACTTCCAAGCTGTCACGTAACAAACTCGCCGAACTGCGCAACCGGACGATCGGCTTCATCTTCCAGTTCCATTATCTCCTGCCGGAATTCACGGCCTTTGAGAACGTCCTGATGCCCGTCCGGATCGCCGGCAGGCCGATCACTCCCGCCGTCAGGGCGCGGGCGGAGGAACTGATGGATCTGGTCGGACTCACCAAGGTCAAGGATAACCTTGCCATGAATATGTCCGGTGGGCAACAACAGCGAACCGCGATTGCGCGGGCGCTGATGAATCAACCGGAGATCATCCTCGCCGATGAACCGACCGGCAACCTTGACAGCGACACGACCGAACAGGTGTATGATCTTCTGCGCGAAATCAATCGCAAATTTAAAACGACGTTCATCATCATCACCCACGATCGCCGGATCGCCGAAAAGGCGGACCGGATCGTCGAAATCAAGGATGGTCGCGTCAACCTCGACATCCGCAAATGAAAGAAATATCCAACCTGATGACTCGGGTTGGATATTTTTTTTGATCATGACCGGTGTTATCGGTCGAGTTTGGCTTCCAGTTCGGCCTTGCGCTTCTCATAGCCGGGTTTGCCGAGCAATGCGAACATGTTCTTCTTATAGGTTTCGACGCCCGGTTGATCGAAGGGATTGACGCCGAGCACATAGGCCGACACGCCACAGGCGAGTTCGAAGAAATAGACGAGATATCCGAAAGTGAAGGACGAGAGATCCGGTACGGTGATGACGATATTGGGGACCATGCCCTCCTCGTGAGCGAGGAGTGTGCCTTCAAAAGCCTTGGTATTGATGGCATCGACGGTTTTGCCCGCAAGGTAGTTGAGTCCGTCAAGATCCGTCTTGTCCGGCCGGATGACGGCTTCGCGACGCGGCGTTTCGACGCGGATGACGGTTTCGAACAGAATCCGGCGGCCATCCTGAATGTATTGACCGAGCGCGTGGAGATCGGTGGTAAACGAAGCGGAAGCGACGAAAAGTCCCTGCCGCTGTTTGCCTTCGGATTCGCCGAAAAGCTGTTTCCACCATTCGGAGAAATTATTGAGTGCCGGTTCGTAGTTGACCATCATCTCGATTGCCTTGTTTCCCCGGTAAAGCAGGTTGCGGACGGCGGCGTAGAGATGAACGTCGTTCTTGAGCACGCTGTTGGTCTTATATTCCTTTTTGGCCGCTTTCGCGCCCTTCATGATCTGGCGGATGTTGATGCCGGCGGCGGCGATCGGCAACAGTCCGACGGGCGTCAGGACGCTGAAGCGTCCGCCGACGTCGTCGGGAACGACGAACGTTTCGTAGCCCTGTCCCTGGGCGAGCTTGTGGAGCGCGCCCTTTTCCTTGTCGGTCGTCGCGTAGATCCGGTCTTTGGCGCCGGCGACGCCATATTTCGTCTCGAGCGCATCCTTGAAGATGCGGAAAGCGATCGCCGGTTCCATCGTCGTTCCTGATTTGGAAATGACGTTGACGGCGAAGTCTTTTCCGGAAACGTAGTCGACGAGTTCGGCGAGATAGGTCGAAGACATCTGGTGGCCGGCGAAGACGACCTGAAGCTTCTTCTTTTTCTCGAAATAAGGCGTCAGCATATCGATTGCGGCCTTGGCGCCGAGGTAGGAACCGCCGATGCCGATGACGACGAGAACGTCCGCCTGACGGCGGATCTTCTTCGCCGCGAGTTCGATGCGGCGGAATTCATCCTTGTCTTCGACGTCCGGCAAATCCAACCAGCCGAGAAACTCGTTGCCGACGCCGGTTTTTCCATGCAACGCCTTGGCAGCGGCGGTGATTTCCTTTTGAATGCTCTTGAGC
>Ga0268280_1001049_pt1 | contig 19553 bp, 10 predicted proteins | sample saktaG_9_FD_190139 | JGI IMG/M metagenome (GOLD analysis project Ga0268280, IMG submission 190139) | Saline water microbial communities from Sakinaw Lake, British Columbia, Canada - sak_2011_5_24_40m | ecosystem: Environmental > Aquatic > Non-marine Saline and Alkaline > Saline ... | reverse complement strand
GATTCCTCGACAGCATTACCCGGAGAAAAGATTCGTTTTCAGGCACTGCCGGAAAACAAGACCGGGATAATCCTTCAGGAAATAGGTGACGAGCGAGTTCGGGCATATTCTTTATACTTTCCGTTCTGGCAGTGGCACATTGTAAGTTTTATGTATGAAAAAGATTATTTGATGCCCGTTTTACTGGCTAAAAAACTGATCTATCTGGGAACTTTCGGTATTTCTATTGCCATGGTCTTCACCCTTTTCATCGTGTTCAACCAGCTGGTTACGGTTCCGCTGCAAAGAATTATTCATGCAACTGAAGATGCCGCCAAAGGCCATCTGGATAAAATAGAAGTAAAGCGGGACGATGAAATCGGACAGGTATCAATTGCCTTTAACGCCATGGCGGAAAGTATTAATACCATTATGTCCGAATTACGGGAATCCGAAAACAAGTTTCGAAACTTTGCCGATCATTCGCCTGTCGGCATCAATCTCATCCAGGATGGTGTTTTCAAATATGTAAATCCGAAATTTGCTGATATTTTCGGATACACCGTTGAGCAATGCCTGAACAACATGAAACCTTCAGTTCTCATACATCCGGATGACCTGACAATAGTCGAAGAGAATATTCGCGATCGATTATCAGGAGAAATAAAACTGGTTCAGTACACTATCAGAGGAATTAAGAAAACCGGAGAAATAATCCATCTCGAGCTTTTCGGATCTTCATGTCTTTTTGACGGAAAGCCTGCCGTCACGGCAACTGTATTAGAGATCACCGAACGCAAACTGGTGGAGGAGGCGCTTAAGAAGAGTGAAGAAAACTATAGACGACTTTTTGACAGCTCACCCGTTGCGATATACCAGGTTGATTTTAAAACGGGGAAATTTATAAAAGCAAATGATGTTATCTGTGAATATTTTGGCTGTAGTCATGAAGAAATAATTTCACATTCTCCATACGATTTTCTGACTGATGAGAGCAAACAGTTGTTTTTAGAGCGTTTAAATAAAATGTCTTTAGGCGAGAAGGTAACAGATACTCCGGAATACTCGGTAATAGATAAAAACGGGAAGCTGAGATGGCTTCAATTAAGTAGTAAAAATATTTATGATTCAGAAGATCTTATAGGAGCAGATGTTGTTGCACATGACATAACCGAGCGGAAGCGGGCTGAAGAGGAGAGAGAAAAAGCCAAAGACGCTGCCGAAGCTGCAAATATGGCTAAAAGCCAATTCCTTGCGAACATGAGCCATGAGATCCGGACGCCTTTGAATGGAATTATTGGATTTACAGACATGCTTCTCGATACAGGCCTTGATACAAACCAGGTCGATATTACAAATACGCTTAAAAGAAGCGGGGATGTTCTCCTCTCACTTATAAGCAACATCCTTGATTTTTCAAAGATAGAATCAGGAAATATTGAGTTTGAAGAGATCGAGTTTGATCCTGAGCTTACAGCGTATGATGTATGTGACATGATACGCCCCAGGATAGGTTCAAAGCCGGTTGATATTCTCTGCCATGTGGGCGACAAGCTTCCGGCCTTCCTCAAAGGGGACCCTTTAAGATTCAAGCAGGTCCTCACAAACCTTATGGGGAATGCCCCAAAATTTACAGAAAAAGGCGAGATCGAACTTTCTATCGATGTCGAGGAAGAAACCGAAAACAGGATCAAGATTCATTCGGTGATAAGAGACACCGGCATAGGAATTCCGGAGGATAAACTTTCGGTTATTTTTGAGCCGTTCCGGCAGGCGGACGATTCAACCACACGAAAATACGGCGGGACGGGTCTAGGCCTGTCAATCTGCAAGAAAATTGCCAATCTCATGGAAGGCGATATACAGGTTGAAAGCAAACCCGGCGCAGGAAGCACTTTTCATTTTACCGCATGGTTCAATAAATCTGAAAAGACAAAAATACGCAGATTTGATCCTGTTTCCCTTTCAGGCAAAAAGGTTCTTATACTCGATGACAACACAACCAATCTTGATATCCTGACTCATGTTCTGGAACTGGCAGGTATGCATGTTGTTTCCTTAACCCACGGAAAAGAAGTTATTCCTGCCCTGGAAAAGGCATTGGGATGCGAAAAACCTTTCGATCTCTTGATCAGCGATATACAGCTTCCGGATATCAGCGGATATGATGTTGCAATACAGGTCAGAAAATCCGGCAGGCCCTTTGAACGCCTTTTGATGATTGCGTTTTCTTCATTCACAGGCCGTGAAGCAAAAACATGTAAAGAGGCCGGGTTTAACGGTTTTCTGAGCAAGCCCATACGAAGGGACAAGCTGTTTCAGATGGTAGAGAGAATGCTGGCCGGTAAGGAGAGCGGGAAAACGCAGGATACCGGCGGCGAAACAAAAATGATGACTCAGTATTCGGTTAAAGAGGATCTGAAGCATTCGGTACGGATACTTCTTGCGGAAGATAATCCGGTGAACCAGAAACTTGCAAAGATGATGCTCACAAAGGCCGGTTATCAGATCGAAATAGCATGTAACGGACTCGAAGCGGTTGACAAATTTTCATCTTCCCCGGACGATTTTGATATAATTTTCATGGATATCCAGATGCCCGAGATGGACGGAATGGAAGCGACAAAAGAAATAAGAAGGCGCGGATACGCGGTCATACCCATAATAGCGTTGACGGCCCATGCCATGAAAGGCGACAGGGAAAAATGTATTGAAGCAGGTATGGATGATTACATTACGAAGCCTGTTAAACGTGAAAACATCTTTGAAATTCTTGAAAAGTATGTTTTCAGCAGGGAGAAGATATGAACTTTGAAAAACTTGCCGGAGAAATCGGTTTTGACAAAGAAGATTATCTGGAGCTGATTGAACTTTTTATAAATACAACACCGGGCGATATTGCTAAACTGAATACCGCGATAAACAGCGGCGATTTTAATGCTGCCGAAAAAGCAGCTCACTCAATCAAGGGCGCCGCCTCAAGTCTGGGTCTCACAGAGATTTCAAACGAAGCGAAGAAAATCGAATACGCGGCAAAAGAAGACCCGGGTACAATAGCCGCGCTCTCTGCGGATGAACTTGAAGTTATACTGAACAGAATCAGAGAAACCTATAAAACTTACAAAGGTTGATGGACTCGTAAAAAGTCCATCGGAACCGAAACAGCGAGTGCATTCCTTGCCGAAGGTCCCGCCAATCAGTATGGCGGGCGGACTTGCAGCGGGGTTAGCGAGCGAATTAAAAATAGACGCTGTTCCCTACGGTCGAAGATTCCCCGTAGCTTGCTGCGGGGAGCTTCAATGTAAATAGAGGAATTAAAATGCTGAACTTAAAAACAGGCGATCTTTACAAATTACAAACGGATGCCGTTGTTATACCGGTTGCCGAAGATGAACAATTGCATGAAAATGAACGGGTCATATTCCTTACAGGTCAAACTGAAACTGCACGAGAATTCAAGGGAGCCAAGGGTGATGAGTTAACTCTTTACAACCTGCCTTCATTGAAATCGCCGCGGATCATCTTTCTTGGTCTCGGAAAAAAAAATAAAATTGACGCGGAATCGCTGCGCGCCGTGTGCGGCAAAGCCGTAAAAAAATGCATCAAAAACAGGCTCAGAAGCATTATGATCGCAGCGCCTTCTTCCGGCATACTCGGAATGGAAATCAAAGATATTATCGAGCCGATGATGGAAGGCGCTTTTCTGGGAAATCATCTCTTCAATAAATATAAAGAGGAAAAGAAAAATAAACCGCTTGAAAAAATCAACTTTTTTGTCGAACCGCAAATTATGATAAATTTTTCAGGTTTGCCTTCACAGGTTGAAACAGTATGCAAGGGAACCCTTCTTGCCAGAGAATGGGTCAGCACCCCCTCAAACTGTAAAAAACCGGAGCAGTTTGCAAAAAACATAACTTCGATCGCCAAAAAAGAGAACCTTATAATAAAAAATTTTGATTATAAATATCTCAAGCGCTTTGGGTTCGGGTCAATTCTTGCCGTCGCAGCCGGCAGCCGGAACAAGCCGAGGCTTCTTATCCTGAAATATGATCCGAAAGGCGCAAAAAAAACCATCGCCCTTGTCGGAAAAGGCATAACATTTGACTCGGGCGGAATAAATTTAAAGCCTTCCGGCTCTCTTGAAGACATGAAAATGGATATGTCAGGCGCTGCTGCAGTTGCAGCAACACTTATCTCTGCCGCAAAAATGAAACCAAAGATCAGAATAATCGGGGCAATTCCTCTTGTTGAAAACATGCCGTCAGGCGATGCTGCAAGACCCGGAGATATTATTTCAGGTTATAACGGGAAAACAATTGAAATCAACAATACTGATGCCGAAGGACGGCTGATTCTTGCCGACGCCATCTCTTATGTCCTGAAAGAACACATACCGGATATACTGATAGATGTTGCAACCTTAACCGGCGCATGTGTTGTTGCTCTTGGAGAAAAGATCGCAGGACTCTTTTCCCCCGACGATGAGCTCGCGGATAAAATTATCCAATCCGCAAAAAGGACAGGCGAACGCTGCTGGCGGATGCCTCTTCCTGAAGACTACAGGGAATTATTGAAAAGCGAATTTGCCGACATAAGCAACATGAGCAGCTCAAAATGGGGGGGCGCCATAACCGCGGCCCTGTTCCTCTCCGAATTCATAAAAGATACGAGGTGGGCGCATATCGATATAGCAGGACCCGCATATACAAAGAAAGAGACGGACTATTGCGGCGTCGGGGGAACCGGGTTCGGCGTGCGCCTTCTGTGCAACCTTATACAAAAACTTTAGTACTATTAGGAGACAGGAGTCAGAATTCGGAATACAGAATGAAGTTGAACCGAAACGCGAGCGCATTCCCCGCTGCTTGCGGCGGGGTTAGCGAGCAAATTAAAAACAGATGATATTCCTTACGGTGAAGATTCCCCGCCCGCTCTGCGGCGGGGAGCTTCAAATATATACCGCTTATATTCTGGATTCTGGCTCCTGAATAATTATAAACTTCAATAATTCACAAGATATATGTTTCCCGGAGATTTTATGCTGCAGCCGATTGAATGGAAAGTAGTCCTTATAGATGACGAACAGGACATCAGGGATGTCATATCCCTTACCCTCCAGGATGCCGGATATGAGGTTTTTACAGCCGAGGACGGTAAAACCGGGTTGAATTTATGCACAGAAAAAAACCCTCAAATAGTCATAACCGATATCAGAATGCCCGGTATCGACGGACTCAAGGTACTGGAAATTCTGAAGGATAAATCTCCGGACATTGAAGTGATTGTAATAACCGCTTTTGGGGAAGTCGATTTTGCAATACGCGCGCTTCACCTCGATGCGTCTGATTTCATTAACAAACCCATAAATGATGAAGCGCTTCATCTTGCCATGAAACGTGCCTGCAGGCGTTATACTTCCAGAAAACAGATAAAGGATTACACGGCCCTGCTTGAGAAAGAAAAGGCCGACACCGCCCAGGAGCTCATGCGGACGATCTCTTTTAAAACCAACCTTATAGAAAGCTCGATGGATGGTATTCTGGGGTGTGATGAGCGGGGTGATCTGGTAATATTCAACAAGGGCTTGGAACAGATGCTCGGCTTTTCAAAAGGCGAAGCACTTCACAGAATGAGCTTTGAACATTTTTTTCAACCCGGAGAATCAATCCGCCTGAAAAAAGAGCTGGCAGGTGATAAATACGGTGGAAAAGACAGGATCTCTTTCTTTGAAACAACGCTCCTCGGATCGGCAGGACGAAAGGTCCCTGTCCAGGTATCCGCCATTTCGCTTTTTGAGAATGGAAAAGAGAACGGACTGGTTTGCTTTTTCCGGGATCTTCGCGAAATCCGTAAGCTTGAAAGGGAAGTTGAAGACCAGGCGCGCATCCTTCATCAGGACAAGATGATGGCACTCGGAAAACTTGCGGCAAGCATGGTTCATGAAATCAACAATCCCCTTGCCGGAATCCTGAACTACAGCAGACTTATGATCCGTATTCTGAACCGTGGAACCCCGACAGGGGAACATCTGCAGAAATTCCATCGTTATCTTGAACTGATTGAAAGCGAAACTAACCGGTGTTCACAGATCGTATCGAGCCTTCTGACCTTTTCCCGCAAGTCTCCGCCTTCTTTCGGAGAGGTTAGTGTGGACGAACTCCTGCATCGGTGCATCATTCTCAGCCAGCACAAGCTTGAAATGAACAATATAAAGTTCATCAGCCTTATCAGCGCCGACATACCGCCTGTCAGGGGTGATTTCAACCAGCTTCAGCAATGCCTAATAAACCTTATCTTCAATGCAATTGACGCCATGCCTGAAGGCGGAACCCTGACCTTTTCAGCCTCTTACGATAAGTCAGGCAAAACCGTCACCATATCTGTTAAGGACACCGGGGCAGGAATCCCTGAAGAGAATCTCCCCAGAATATTCGAACCCTTTTTTACTACCAAGAACAAGGAATATGGGGTCGGACTCGGACTTTCAACAGTCTATGGAATTATGGAAAGACACAACGGCAGGGTGAAAGTTGAAAGCCGTGCCGGAGAGGGAAGCACCTTCAGTCTGGAACTTCCCTCTGTTACAGGATAGGATAACGACCTAAATTTGACAGCTTCCCAAAAAGTCATTCTGCTGTGTTGCGCTTCATCCCCGCCCTGTTGAATTCTCGCTGTGCGAGACGGCAGGGCCGATTCAACAGGGTGAATCATTGCAGCGTACCAAAAAGTACGCTTCATTCCTCAAGATTCACGCGCCTTGCATAATGAACTTTTTACTTTGCTGTCTGAATTTTGATTTTTTACGATTTCATTAAAATTTCATCATACACAATTGCAGTGGGGAACAAGCATGGAAAAACACAGCCTCTTAACCCCGGTCATCCCCTCCACGGATGGAAAAATGTTGCATAAATTGACCAGTCAGTTTAAAGGTATCAGTAAACAAGTGTGAGACATTCTTGAAACCGGACAAGGAAAATATAAAGATGCTGGTTGTGAATGAGGATCCTTAAAATGCGGACATTTTTATCAACTGTTCTCTCATCCGGAGATCTTATGCCCGTAATAACCGAAAACGGGGCGGAAGGCCTGCGCAGGGCCGCGGAAGCAAAAACCGCGATCATCATTCTGGATTTAATGGTGCCCGGAAGAGTGAATTTCAAGCTCCATCACAGTTTCAGGCAGGACAAAAAACTCCGGAATATTCCGATAATAATGCTATCCACACTCTCCCGGAGCACCGTCTTTCATTTTCAGAAGTATCAGAGTCCTGATTTTGAACATAGAGTTCCTGAACCCGATGCATATATCGAAAAACCACCGGAAGCGGATGAACTGCTTGACATGGTGAACAGACTCGCAAGTGTAACTTGATTACAAAAAAGGCGGGAAGATGGCTGTAAAAATTGGCTTTTATATTTGTCATTGCGGGATCAACATTGCCGGAAAAGTCGATGTAAAAGAGGTTGCAGCGTTTGCTCGCAAACTCCCCAATGTGGTTATTGCGAGAGATTATAAATTCATGTGCTCCGATCCCGGCCAGGAAATGATCGAGAAGGATATCAGAGAATATGGTCTGAATCGGGTTGTGGTGGCTTCCTGCTCACCCCGTCTTCATGAAAAGACCTTTCGCGGGGCCTGCGAGCGTGCCGGGCTGAATGCTTATATGTTCCAGATGGCCTCTGTACGCGAACAGGTTTCATGGGTAACTCCGGATGGGGATGAAGCCACCCGCAAGGCAAAGACTCTTGCTGCTGCCGCCATTAACCGGGTAAATTATCACCACAGACTCGAAACACGAGAGGTCGATGTCCATCCGGACATATTGGTGGTGGGCGGCGGCATCGCTGGAATGCAGGCGGCGCTGGACATCGGCAATTCCGGCCATAAGGTTTATCTGGTTGAAAAACAGACCACCATCGGCGGCCATATGCTGCAGTTCGACAAAACATTCCCCACGCTTGACTGTGCCGCCTGCATCGGTACGCCCAAAATGGTCGAGGTGGTCCAGAATCCCAATATCAAACTTTTTTCCTACAGTGAAGTAAAGGACGTCTCCGGGTATATCGGCAACTATACGGTTAAAATACACCGCAAGCCGCGGTATGTAAAAGAAGGTGTTTGTACCGGCTGCGGTGAGTGCACAAGCGTCTGCCCGGTATCCGTTCCAAGTGAATGGGATGAATCTCTGAACAGCCGCAAGGCCATTTACCGGTCTTTTCCCCAGGCCGTACCGATCACCTTTTGTATCGACAAAAAGGATCGGGCGCCCTGTGTGATCACCTGCCCGGCGGGAATCAACGTTCAGGGTTATGTCCAGCTGATCGGTCAGGGTAAATACAAAGAGGCTGTTGAGTTAATCATGGAAAGGCTCCCCCTGCCGGGCGTATTGGGACGCGTATGCCCGCATCCCTGTGAAAATCAATGCCGGCGCCAGGAGACCGATAAATCCATCGCCATTCGGGAATTAAAGCGCTTTGCCGCCGATCAGGTTGACCTGGATGAATTGCCGTTACCCGAAATCAAGGAGCGTTCCGAAAAAGTAGCGGTGGTCGGCTCCGGGCCGGCCGGATTGACGGCAGCCTATTACCTTCGGCTGAAAGGTTACCCGATAACAATTTTTGAAGCCCTTCCAAAGCTGGGCGGCATGCTCCGGGTCGGCATTCCCGATTACCGCCTGCCACCGGATATACTTGACAAAGAGATCGGATATATCCTGCGGTTGGGCATTAAAACAGAAATTAACAAACGTCTGGGCCGTGATTTTACGCTGGATAGTCTGAAAGAAGAAGGGTACCGCATTATTTTTCTGGCAACCGGCGCCCATAAAAGTATGGATATCAATATTCCGGGCGAAAAAGAGTTCAGCGGCATATTCAATGCGGTAGACTTCTTAAGAGAAATCAATCTTGGGAGCCGCGCGCGACCGGGCAAGAATATTGCCGTTATCGGCGGCGGCAATGTCGCCATTGACGCTGCACGAATCGCCAAACGCCTGGGTTGCGATTCCGTAACGGTGGTTTACCGGCGTACCCGCAACGAAATGCCGGCCTATCCCGAAGAAATTGAAGAAGCCCTGGCAGAGGGAATACAAATCCATTACCTGACGGCACCAGTGGGAATTTTTGGCGAAAAAGGCAGCGTCAGAGGCTTGAAATGTATAAAGACCGAGCTTGGGGCGCCTGACGGCAGTGGACGCCGTCGCCCGGTGCCGGTTGAAGGTTCGGAGTTCATCATCGAATGTGATGCGATTATTGGCGCCATCGGGCAGCAGATGGATGTAGTTTGGGTTGCTGCCGGCAACGGTCCGGACCTGACCCCAAGGAATACTTTTGCAGTACACCCTCATACCATGCAGACATCTATCCCCCATGTGTTCGCGGCTGGTGACGCGGTTACAGGGCCGGCATCGGTTATAGAGGCGGTTGCGGCCGGCCGCAAGGCGGTTGAGGCGATTCACCGGTATCTCAACGGAGAAAATCTTGATGAATATGCTTTGAAATTGACAGTTGCGGAAGCACCGGGTCAAAACTGGCAGAAAATCCCCGAAAACATTTCCGAAGTGAAAAGGGCTCAACCCTCACACCAGGCGCCATCGGAGAGCTCTGCGGCTTTCAGCGAAGTGAACCGCGGTTTTTCGGAAGAGCAGGCCCGGCAGGAGGCCCATCGCTGCCTGAATTGCGGCGCCTGTTCCGAATGTATGGAATGTGTCAAGGTCTGCGAGGCCAAAGCCATTGATCACACCATGGAAGCGGAAGAAATTGAAGTGAAAGTCGGCAGTATTATTATCGCCACCGGCTACGACCTCATGGATCCTACCCCAATGAAACAATTCGGGTATGGTTCCTATCCAAATGTGTTTACCAGTCTTGAAGTCGAACGGCTCAGCAATGCAACCGGACCGACCGGGGGCAAATTTCTGATCAGGGATGAAAAAGGTGAGTTGACCAAAACCCCTTCCAGCGTGGCCATCCTTCACTGTATCGGCAGCCGTGATGTGAATTATCATGAATACTGCTCACGCGTTTGCTGCATGTATGCGCTTAAATATTCCCACCTGATCAAGGAAAAGGTCGGCCACGGTACTGCTGTATATGATTTCTATATTGATCAGCGCTGTTACGGCAAAGGCTATGAAGAGTTTTATAAAAGATGCCAGGAGGAGGGTACCACCTTTATCAGGGGAAAAGTCGCTGAAATCACGGACATGGCTCTCAGGCCGGAAGAAGAGGGGAAACTCATCGCCATTGCTGAAGACACCCTCCTGGGAAGTGTTTTGCGTGTGCCGGTGGATATGGTCGTTCTGTGTGCCGCGATGGAGGCGCGTAAGGACGCCAATGAAGTCGGCAGGATTTTTGGTGTCAACCTTGGCGCGGACGGATTCTTTCTTGAGGAACATCCCAAATTGGGGCCACTTAATACGGCTACGGATGGCGTCTTTATAGCCGGCGCCTGCCAGTCTCCCAAGGACATACCGGATACCGTCGCACAAGCATCGGGAGCAGCCGCTAAGGCGCTTTCACTGGCAACCCGGGGAATCGTCCAGGTGCCGTCTGCAATATCCTGGATAGACCCGGATGTATGTGCCGGCTGTCAGACCTGTATCGGCTTGTGCCCGTACTCGGCCATTGAGTTTGATGAACGCCGCGGGGTGTCGGTTGTCAACGAAGCGGTCTGCAAAGGCTGCGGGAGTTGCGCCGGATTTTGTCCGAGCGGAGCCGCCCAGGTCAGGCATTTCCTGGAAAATCAGGTGTTTGCAGAGCTTGACGGAATTATTGCAGCGATCGCATCCGTCGGAATATAACGTACCGGTTAATTATTAATATCAGGGAGGAAGAGATGTCAGAGTTTGAGCCGACTATAATAGCTTTTGTCTGCAACTGGTGCACTTATACTGCCGCGGACCTGGCAGGCACTTCGAGACTGAACTATCCGAAAAATATCAGGATGATCCGTCTCATGTGTACAGGCATGGTGGACCCCCAGTATATCATCAAGGCATTCCTTGAAGGGGCCGACGGAGTCCTGGTAAGCGGTTGCCACCCGGGTGACTGCCATTACATCAACGGAAATTACAAGGCTCGGAGGCGCATCAAGCTTTTAAAGGAGATTCTTCCGCAGTTCGGTTTTGATCCAAAGCGTCTCAGGCTGACATGGATAGGCGCAAGCGACGGCATCATGTTCGCCGAAATTATGAGAGATCTTTCCGCGCAGATAAAAGCTCTTGGCCCAAGTGAAGCAAAACTGAAAATGGTAATTTAAATTCTTTCGGAGAAGACCGATGGCAAAAACAGCAAAAATAGAAGTAAAGGATGGAGATCTTCTCTTATGTCTTAGAGAATTTTTCAGGTCTGTTTTTAAGACGGGTGAAGTGACCGCAATGCTGGTTCCGATGCATCTTCCCATGAAACAGGTTATCATGCCTGTTCTGGTATCCGACCCCGAACGTCTGGATGATGCAGATCCCCTGGCTCCTTCCTTTCCAATGAACAGCGCAACTCTTGTTTCAAGGCTTACACGCAAACCTTCCGGCGGAAAGATTGCAGCGGTGTTGCGGTCCTGTGAAATAAGGGCATTCACGGAACTTGTCAAGCTCAAACAGGGCTCCAGAGACGAACTTGTTATCATAGGAATTGACTGCATGGGCGCTTATACGAATGCGGACTACCGCAGGTTTTCGGAAAAAGAGTCAACGGCAACCTTTTACGGGAGCGTTCTTTCCGGCAAAGGCACTGCAGTTAGTGGAGCCGATCTTGCTCCGGCCTGCAGTATATGCGAGCATCCAGTGCCGGAAGGCGCCGATATCATTATCGGGCTCTTTGGAATCGATGTCCGGAACCATCTGTTGATCCAGGGGATGACTCCCAAAGGAGAATCGATGTTAAGCAGCCTCGGCCTTCCGGAATCAGGCGAACCCGAAGAGCGCAGATCTGCGATTGAATCCTTAATCAGCATCCGGACGAAATCGAGGGATAACCTGTTCGACAAGACCGCCCATGCAACCGATACGCTCGAGAAACTGACGGCATGGTTATCTGGCTGCATTAACTGCTATAATTGCCGGGTGGTATGTCCCGTGTGTTACTGCAAGGAATGCGTGTTTGTTACGGATGTGTTCAGGCACGAACCCTCCCAGTACCTCCAATGGGCTGAGCGCAAAGGCGTAGTTAAGATGCCTACCGACACCATTTTTTATCATCTTACCCGCATGGCACACATGAGCACCGCCTGTGTCGGATGCGGCCAGTGTTCAAACGCCTGTCCCAACGACATTAATGTAATGGAACTTTTCCGGACAGTCGCGCACAATACGCAGAAAGCGTTCAATTATGAAGCAGGAAGAAGCCCAGATGAAGCGCCGCCGCTTTCCGAATTCAGGGAACAGGAGTTCGGCGAAGTTGTCGGCATAAATTAGGAAGGTATGGTCATGGAAGAAAATATCGGCACTGCTCTTGTGGTCGGCGCAGGAATCAGCGGCATCCGTTCCGCCCTCGACCTCGCTGAGTCGGGTTACCGCGTTATTTTAATTGACCGCGCGCCCCATATCGGCGGAATTCTGAGCCGACTCGATTACCAGTTTCCCACGGACAGGTGCGGAATGTGCAAAATGCTTCCGATGGTAAACCGGGATGCATCTTCACAGTATTGCCTGCGGAAGGGGCTTTTTCATGAGAATATTGAACTCCTTACGTGCACAGAGGCGATCTCGGTTCAGGGAGAAGCAGGCCCTTACAGGGTGGCGCTGCGCAAAAATGCTTCTCTTGTCAGTGAAGAACTCTGTATAGGGTGCGGTGAATGCATAAAAGCCTGCCCGGTTGAAGTCCCCGACAGTTTCAATGCCGGCTTTACTACCAGGAAAGCAATATATCTCCCGGTGCCTCACCGGATTCCAAATACTTTTGTGATTGACACCGATTCGTGCACCATGTGCGGCGCCTGCGAACCAGTATGCCCTACCGGAGCTATCCGGCTTTCTGAAAGAGAACGTAAGCAATTCAGGATTCTGGTAGTGGATGATGAGCTGATTGTGCGTGATTCCCTCAAAGAATTGCTCGAGGATGAAGGATACTCGGTCGATATGGCTGAATCCGGCGCCGATGCGTTGGAACAGCTGTCCGGACAAAAATACAACCTGATGCTCCTTGACATTAAGATGCCCGGCATGGACGGTGTTACGGTTCTCCGGAAGGTAAAAGAGGGGTTTCCGGACCTGACGGTCCTGATGATGACCGCCTATGCAACGGTTGAAACCGCTGTTGAAGCCATGAAAATCGGGGCCATCGACTACCTGCTCAAGCCTTTTGAAACTGATGTCCTGATTCCAAAAATTTCGGGCATCTATAATGAATTTGATATTTCAAGAGCGCGATTTGTCGATGTGGATGCAATTGTTCTTTGCTGTGGAACAGGTTTTTTCAACCCGGCCGACGGAAAAGATACCTGCGGTTATCACACGCTGCCAAATGTCATAACGGGTATTGAGTTTGAAAGAATAGTAAGCGGCACCGGGCCCTGCGGCGGACAACTGGTGCGCCCTTCGGATGGAAAACGGATCGAAAAGATTGCTTGGTTCCAGTGCGTGGGATCACGCGATCTGCAGAACAATGCCGATTTCTGCTCCAATATCTGCTGCATGTACGCCATTAAGGAGGCTCTTTTGGCAAAAAGCGGGACAAACGGAGAAGCCGAAACGGTCATTTTTTATATGGACATGCGCACATTTGGAAAGTCATTCCAGAGATACAGAGACAAGGCGCAGGAGGAATCCGGGGTCCGTTTCGAGAATGCACGGATTCATTCGGTCGTTCCTGAAGACGGAACCGGGAATTTACTTGTCAGATACGTCGATATTTTCGGGAAGATTCATGAAGAATGTTTCGGAATGATCGTGCTTGCCGTGGGTCAAAGGCCGGCACAGGGAACCGCGGAACTGGCCGGGATGACGGGAATTTCCCTCAATCCATGGGGATTCGCCGAAACCGTTCCGTTTTCATTAACTGAGACATCCAAGCCGGGAATTATTATAGGCGGTTCATTTTCGGGACAAAAAGATATAAGCGAATCGGTTATTCAGGCATCTGCTGCTGCTGCCTGTGCATCAAGGACTATTCTTGCATCCGGGAAAAACCCGATACCCGAATCATCTCCGGAAACCGTTTCGCCTGAACTCCTGCGGGAACCGTCGAGAGTTTTGGCAGTGGTCTGTACCTGCGGCAAATCGATCCCGGCGTACACCGATCAAAACAGGCTTTCCGAGAAACTCAAGAGAGATCCTGCGGTCAAACATGTTATTTTTTCCGAGCGGATCTGTACTGCGGGTGGATGGGATGAACTTGTCGGCCAGGTCAGAAAGTACAAGCCTAACCGCCTCCTGATCGGAGCCTGCCTCCCGTATATGTACGGACGGAAACTGAAGGAATCGGAAAAAGAGACCGGATTGGATGCTTCGCTTACGGAAATAGTGGACATACGGACGCCGGAAATTCGTTTTTCAGGTGAAAACACGGGAGAAAATCAGGCTGCTGTTATCATAGAACACCTCCTCGGAATGGGGCTCGTAAAGCTCAAACATGCGGAACCGTCAACAGCTTTCTCATTACCGGTGACCCGGAATTGTCTTGTAGTCGGCGGCGGGATTGCAGGCATGAAGGCAGCACTCGCCATTGCGGATTCCGGGTACAGGGTCGATCTTGTTGAACGCTCTGAATACCTGGGTGGAAATCTTAAATGGATTACGGAAACGATTGAAGGTTTTTCAACTCAGGCCCTTTTAAACGATACCATTCAAAGGATAGAAAAAAATCCCCTGTTAAATGTTCTTACAGGAACAAATCTTCTCTCATCTTTCGGAGAAGCAGGACTTTTTATGACAACTGTTGAAAACAGCGAAAAGGAAGTCCGGACAATAGAACACGGAGCGGTAATTCTCGCTACCGGCGGAAAGGAAACGAAAATCACCGCGTACGGCCACGGAACAAGCGAAACAATTGTCACACAGATGGAATTTGAACAAAGAATAACGGCTCGTTCGCTTGATCCTTCGAAGCTCTCTTCGGTCGTCATGATTCAGTGCGCCGGAACGCGGGAAGAGCCGAAAAACTATTGCAGCCGCATCTGCTGCACCGTTTCAGTCAAACAGGCTCTATTTTTAAAAAAACAGAATCCTGAAATCGCCGTTTACGTGCTTTATCGTGACATGATGACGTACGGTTTCACTGAGACTTACTACACGCAGGCAAGGAAGGCCGGAGTTATTTTTATCCGTTACACAAAAGAGCGCAAACCCGAAGTCATGGTTACCGGCCCTGCACCGAAGGTTAAGTGTTTTGAGCCGATACTTGGAGAGGATGTTGAAATTACGGCAGACCTGGTAATTCTTGCCGCCGGCGTGGTTCCGGAACTGCCGGCCGGTCTAACTTCCGCATTCGGCGCATCATGCGATACGGACGGTTTTTTTCTGGAGGCCGAATCGAAATGGCGCCCTGTAGATTCCATTAAAGAAGGAGTTTTTGCATGCGGACTTGCACATTCTCCCAGGACTATTGCAGAATCGGTTGCTACAGCCGAAGCGGCGGCCCAGCGTGCGATCCGCATTCTTTCACGAATAAGAATGCCTTCGGGAAAAGTAACGGCAATAGTCCGTCACAGCCTTTGCAGTCTTTGCGGGCAGTGTATCGAAGCCTGTCCCTACAGCGCAAGAAGCCTTGATACGGAAAATGAAAAAATCATGGTTAATCCCGCAATGTGCCAGGGATGTGGAACATGCGCTTCTGTTTGTCCGAACAAGTCATCCGTAATCGAAGGTTTTTCGACCCGGCAGATACTCGAAGTAATAGATGCGGCGCTCTGCATCTGATTGGAGATTTATGGATAATCTGACACATAACGAAACCATGCATGATGAAAGACACTCCGATTCCCTTGTTGCTGTTCAGAAATTGGTCAACTCATGTTTGCAGTGCGGAACCTGTACCGGATCATGTCCCAATGCCTTTGCCATGGACAAAACACCGCGCCAGTTATGGCACATGGTGCATTTAGGATACACGGATGTGATTTTTAGCAGCCGGACATTTACTCTCTGTTCAACGTGCTATACCTGTACTCTCCGGTGCCCCAGGGGACTTCCGTTGACGGAAGCGATGTCCGCGCTCAAACAAATAGCCGCAAGGGAGAATCCTAAATTTTACCGCCGGTCGGTACTCTTCTACAAGAATTTCATGGAAAGCGTCCGGCGTCATGGGCGAGTGAATGAGGCGGAGTTTATGACGCTTTATTTTGCAGAGCTTAAAAATCCGCTTGTACCTTTTCAGTTCGCACCTCTGGGAATAAAGCTGATGCTCAAAAAGAAGATTTCAGTCCGGTTTCCTTCCAGGGGAAATCGCCTGCTTGAACCTGTTTTCAGGAAAGTGGAAGAGATGGAGCCGACATCATGAAATATCAATATTATCCTGGATGTTCACTTGAAGGAACCGCGCTCGAATACCAGCTTTCCACAAGGGCAGTAATGGAGGCAGCAGGGCATGAACTTGTGGAAATAGAAGACTGGACCTGCTGCGGGGCAAGCGCTGCTGAATCACTGAGCTATTTGCTTTCCCTGGCGCTTCCTGCAAGAATTCTTGCCCTTGCCGAAACAACTGAAAAGCCGGCTGATATCCTGGTTCCGTGCAGCGCCTGTTACCTTAATCTGAAAAAGGTGGAAGAGAAAATAAAAAAGGAGCCCGGCCTTCTTGAAAAACTGAATGAAATTCTCAGTGAAAGCGGGCTTACGCTGAAGGGGAAAGTACGGGTCCGTCATTTGCTTGACGTGATGGCAAACGATGTTGGAGCAAAAACGTTTAAGGCGCTTGTAAAAAAAAGACTTGAACGATTTTCCTTTGCTCCGTACTACGGCTGCCAGTGCATTCGTCCCTATGCTGTGTTTGATGACCCGGAATCACCACGTTCCATGGAGCCGCTCATCGAAGCGACCGGCGCAAGAATTCATAAATGGGCGATGGGCTCAAAATGCTGCGGCGCTTCTCATATCAATACCGATCCGGAAGTCAGCATGGAACTTGTCAGAGCGATACTCATGGCAGCCAGGGGAGCTGATGCGATTGTAACAGTTTGTCCCATGTGCCAGATGAACCTGGAAGCTTACCAGGGTAAAATATCCAAAATCGGCCATGAAGATCTCCATATCCCGGTGCTCTATCTTTCCCAGGTTATAGGGCTGTCGCTGGGGCTGCAGGCAAGAGAGGTGCGGCTCGATCTGAATCTTTCGGTCACGGATACTTTCTGCAAAGCCCTTAATACCGCCGTAACTCCTGACTGAAACTAAATAAGTAAATGCAAACTCTTAATGTATTGGTAATATCATGTTCAAGCAACTGAATCGTTTTCGTCACAGCCTTGTCCTGAAGCTGATTGTATCGGTGGGACTCACTCTGCTTATCTTTATCTCTGTCTGGGCGTATTTCAACATCCGGTCACAGAAAACAAAGGTAATGGATAATTTTGTTGCCGGAACAGACCGCCTTGGCGCCACCATAAAACTCGGCACTCATTATTCCATGATGTTAAACTCCCGCCATGATATCAATGAAATAATCAAAAATATTTCAAAGTTGAAGGAAATCGAGAACATCCGCATATATAACAAGGAAGGAAAAATCAAATTCTCGAACCGTCCCTCCGAGTTGGATCTTGCCACAAATATAAAGGCGGAAGCCTGCGATATCTGCCACCGTTCAGAACCTCCGCTTGACAAATTGGATCTTCCTGAAAGGACAAGGATTTCATATTCCCCGAAAGGGTACAGGATGCTTGGCATTATCGATCCGATCTACAACGAACCGGGTTGTTCCGCCGGCGAATGTCATATCCATCCAAAGGACAAAAAGATTCTTGGCGCGCTGGATGTCTTTATCTCGCTGGAAGAGACCGACAGGGCAATGTTTTCGATTGAAAAAGAGATGATTATGCTTGCGCTATTTGTCTTTTTTATAACCTCCACCATTATTTTCCTATTTGTCCTTAAATTTGTTAATGAACCCATAAGGAAACTAATTGACGGAACACGCCGGATAGCCGGCGGTGATTATTCCGGAAAAGTTGAAATTGACCAGGATGATGAAATGGGTCAACTTGCAAAAGCCGTCAACAGTATGGGACAAAAAATCGGTGAAAAGCAGGCGGACCTTAATGCTCAGAGGGACGAATACCAGACCCTGTTTGAACATGTGCCGTGCCTTATCACGGTTCAGGACAGGAATTTCAGACTTCTGAGATATAATCATGACTTTGCCAAAAATTTCAACCCCCAACCCGGCGATTTTTGCTTTCATGCATACAAAGGAAGAAGTGAAAAATGCCCGGTATGCCCGGTTGAGAAGACATTTGAAGACGGATTATCCCATTACGGGGAGGAATCCGGTATCGATAAAGACGGAACACTTACCCACTGGCTGTTCACGACCTCTCCTATTAGGAATGAAACAGGCGAAATCATTGCCGCGATGGAAATAAGCCTGAATATTACGGAACGAAAACGCCTTGAGGAAGAGCTCAAAAAATCCGAAATAAAATATCATGCCATCTTCAACAATATTCCAAACCCGGTATTCGTGCTTAAAAAGGATACGCTTGATATTCTCGACTGCAATGACAGCGTAAAAGGGATATACGGATTCGACAAGGATGAAATCATAAACTCTCCTTTCTTAAGCCTTTTCATGGAAAAAGAGAAGGCATCCGTTGAGGCAGAAATCAGGAATTCACAGATCATCACCCGTGTTAAACAGCTCCACAAAAACGGGGATACAATTTTCGTCAATATCCGCATTTCTCCATCCGCATATCCCGGGGAAAAAGTTCTTCTTGTAACCACAAGCGACATAACTGAGCGTCTGGAAGCCGAACAGCTTTTGATTCAGGCAAGCAAAATGACGACCCTGGGGGAGATGGCATCAGGTGTTGCTCATGAACTGAACCAGCCTCTTTCGGTCATTAAAACGGCGAGCAGCTTCATCATCAGGAAGACAAACCAGAATGAAAAGATTGAGGATCAGATCATGTCCACTATGGTGAACAAGATTGACTCAAGCGTGGACCGGGCAAGTAAAATAATCAACCACATGAGGCTCTTTGCCCGCAAATCAGACATGGAACGTGAAAAGGTGAATATAAATGAAATCCTGGAAAATGCTTTTGAAATCTTCAGCCAGCAACTTAAAATAAGAGATATTGAAGTTGTTTGGGACACGGAAGAGAATCTTCCTGAAATAAAGGCCGATTCGAGCCGACTGGAACAGGTCTTTATCAATCTTCTGATTAATGCGCGGGATGCTATTGAAGATTTATATCCGCCCGGACAGGATACAAAAGGAGATAAAAAAATCACTCTAAGAACCCGCTCAGCCGGCGGAACCGTCATAGTAGAAGTCTGCGACACCGGCATAGGAATCCCTGAAGCAATTCTCGACAAGATATTCGAACCCTTTTTCACAACAAAGGAGGTCGGGAAAGGAACCGGGCTGGGATTGTCGATCAGTTACGGAATCATAAAAGAGTGCGGCGGAAGCATCACTGCC
>Ga0268280_1001048_pt1 | contig 19555 bp, 22 predicted proteins | sample saktaG_9_FD_190139 | JGI IMG/M metagenome (GOLD analysis project Ga0268280, IMG submission 190139) | Saline water microbial communities from Sakinaw Lake, British Columbia, Canada - sak_2011_5_24_40m | ecosystem: Environmental > Aquatic > Non-marine Saline and Alkaline > Saline ... | reverse complement strand
GGGAAAAGAGTGCTGCTCTTTGCTCCGGGAATATCATCTCCGGAAACCAGTCCTTTGCCTGTGGAGAGGGGAACAATATCAGCAGTTATGGGTCATTTGCCGAAGGAAACGGCAACACAATTACGGCAGATGTTTGCCATGCAGAAGGAAGTCTGAACGAATGTACAGAAGCCTATTCGCATGCCGAAGGTATCTGTGCCAAAACCTATAATAAGTTCCAACATGCAAAGGCATCATGGGATTTCTACTGTGGCGATACCAAAGGAGAAGCCCAATATACCAATATCATTGCCCGGCTCGAAACTGAGGATGATTCTCCCTATGAATTGATCGTCGGTGAAGAAGATGTGATTACCCTGATGAACAACAAGATGAATGCATTTCGGGTCATGGTAGTCGCTTCCGACGAAAACATTTCCGAAGGGGCTGCCTATGAGTTCAATGGGCTGATAAAGAAAGGAGCAACAGCCGCTTCAACTGCTATTATCGGTTCAGTATCCAAAACCGTCATTGCCGAAAGCGATGCAGCCTGGGATGCTGATATCACTGCCGATACAACCAATGGAGCATTAAGCATTACGATCACCGGTGATGATACCAACCTTACCCGGTGGGTGGCTTTTGTTGAGATGGTAGAGGTAGCATTCTATGGATAAAGATCGAAACATAAAACCTGCAGTCTTAGGCGTTCCGGTACCACTATTCATCTAATATTCACCTATTTATTGCAATGCTTTTGAATTATCGCCTTCAATAAGGTAATATTAATAGGTTTTGAAATATAATCAGTGCATCCTGCTTCTATTGCCTTCTGTCGGTCACCTAAAAGTCCATAGGCTGTTTGTGCAATTATAACCACATCTTTGTTAAATTCTCGGATTTGACGTGTGGCTTCATATCCATCCATATCGGGCATTCTCATATCCATCATCACCAAATCAATGTCAGGGTTGTTGCGACAAATTTCAACGGCTTCAACTCCTGTTCTTGCTATTAACAATTCTTTGTCGAACTTTGTGAGTGCTGTGGAAAGGAACATTTCCGATGATTCGTCATCTTCGGCAATTAATATTTTCAGGTTTTTAATTAAACCGTCTTTATCCCCCGTCGAAACAGGTTCTTTAGTGATGATCTCTGGCTCCTTTTCAGCATTGTATGGAATGGTGAAATAAAATGTTGAACCGTTTCCAAGCTCACTTTCAACCCAGATTTTCCCGCCCAGCATTTCAACATAGGCTTTGGAAATGGATAAGCCCAAACCCGCACCTTCATAAGATCTGGTCATCGATTCACTGCCCTGCCTGAACCGTTCAAATATGATTCCTTTCTTTTCATCAGCAATGCCGACACCCGTGTCTTTCACGAAAAATTCAAGGTATTTGCCTTTTTTCTCGTACCCAAATTCAATGGAGCCTGTTTGGGTGAATTTTGTAGCATTACCAATAAGGTTTGTTAGAATGGCATAGATTTTCTCGCAGTCTGATTTAATGATCGCTTCTTTTGATGGCAGGGCGTTTTTAGCAATAAGCTGCATTCCATTTCCCTCAACTACTGGCTTGAAAAAGTTATAAACGAAGTCCATTTGCTCATTCACATTTGTTTCCGAAATGGAAATCTCCATTTGTCCCGATTCAATTTTCGAGATACTGACAATAGCGTTGATGATATTGAGCATACGAGCGCCGCTTTTTTCAATAATGCCGAGAAACTGTTTCTGTTCTCCATATGTTAAATTTGGTTCTTTTAGTAGTTGGGCGAAACCCAGAATGCCATTCATTGGCGTTCTGATTTCGTGGCTCATATTTGCGAGAAAGGCGGATTTCAGGAGGTCGCTTTCTTCTGCGTGTTCTTTGGCAATTTTTAGCGTTTCTTCTGAATTTTTCAATTCATCGATGTCAGTGCAAGTACCAAACCATTTGAGAATAGTCCCTCTTTCGTCCCGCATTGGCACTCCGCGCAACAACCACCATTTATAAGAGTCATCAAAACGGCGCAGGCGACATTCAATCGAATATTTTTCATTATTTTGTGTTGCATTTTGCCACGCATCCCAAGCCCGCTGCCTGTCGTCAGGGTGGAAAGGCTTGTTCCAACCAGTACCGTAACTATCTTCCAATGATTGTCCCGTGTAATCCACCCACTGTTGATTGAAATAAGTATTCAAGCCATTTGGGTCAGTAATCCAAACAATCTGTGGCATAGACTCCGACAGCAAGTGAAATTCATATTCGCTTTTCTTTAACGCATCTTCAGCTTTCTTGTGTTGGGTGATGTCAACCGCTGTGATAAAACAATTCGCACCATTTTCTGAAGCTATTCCTGTCAAATTCAGAACCAGCAGCGGATTGGCATCGCTTAGCATAGTCAACTCGCAGATTTCTTTGGTACTACTGTTCAATACTTTCTCCAGAAAAAGCCAAAAGACTGGCTTCAAATTATTGGAAATAAAAAGATGAAACTTCCTGTTTTTTAACTGCGACCGTTCTTTACCCAGCATTTTTGCTCCGGATAGGTTCATCTCCAGTATTTCACCTTCAGGGGAAATGGTAAAATATCCTGATGGTGCAAAATCGTATAATTCGATGTATTTCTCTGCAGCAATGGATGCCTTTTCTTTTGCCTGGATGAGTTCTTCGTTCTGTACTTCAAGCTTTGCCTGATGCACCTGAAGTTCATTCCTTATTTTAAGTTTTTCGGCTTCAGTTATGTTCCGTTCTATTTGCAAGGCGACCCCTTCCAAAGCCCGCCGCACTGCAAAAGTAAGCCTGTCCGGTCTGTCTTTAAGTACATAATCGGTTGCTCCCTGTTTAAGTAATTCAACAGCCTTATCCTCACCAATTGTGCCTGAAAAGCAGATAAATGGAACATCAGGTTGTAGTTTCTTCGCCAGTTGGAGTGCAGCGGGAGCAAAATACCCAGGTAAGGTATAGTCAGCAAGTATAACATCATAATTCTGGCTCTTTAGGAAAGAGCGATACTCTTTTTCATTTACTGCAATATTCATACTAACCTGATAACCTGCATCCGTGAGTACCTCGTTTAAAAGCTCGGCATCTTTTAAAGTATCTTCAAGACACAGTACATTTAGCTCGGTATTCGGTTCTTGTATTTTCTTCATTTCACAATCTTTTCTCTGGTGGTCTTTCGTTTATTACGGCCCAAAAACTACCAATTTGTTTTACGGCTTCAATAAACTGCTGAAAGTCGACCGGTTTTACCACATAAGCATTTACGCCCAAATCGTAAGTGTTCATTAAATCCTTTTCCTCGCGCGAAGAAGTGAGAACAACCACTGGGATTCTTTTTAAGTCAGCGTCGCTTCGGATACGGCGCAGCACCTCAATTCCATCCATGCGGGGCATTTTAATATCAAGTAAAATCACCGCTGGATTACCTCTTTTTCGGAGCTTGTACTTTCCTTCGCAGCGTAAATATTCCAAAGCCTCTACACCATCTTTGACCACAACAACCTGGTTGGCCAGGTTATTTTCGGCCATCGCTTCCAAGGTTAATTCCACATCTTTCGGATTGTCTTCTGCCAACAGAATTGTTTTTAAATCCTTCATGATATTTAGTTTTTAGGCAATGAAAAATAGAATGTTGCTCCTTTGTCAAGTTCGGCTTCGGCCCAGGTGCGCCCTTTGTGCCTAATAATAATACTGCGGACATTGGCAAGGCCAATGCCTGTTCCTTCAAATTCGTCGGTTGGGTGTAAGCGTTGAAAAACACCAAATAAATTTTCAGCATATTGCATATCGAAACCCACGCCATTGTCACGAATAGAAAAAACAAAATCATTATTTTCGTCGCGAACTTGTATTTCAATTATTGCGTTTTCTCTGGAAGCGGTAAACTTCATTGCATTGCTTAACAGGTTTGCCCAAACCATACGCACCAAGGCCTGGTCGCAATAAACACGGGGTAGTGAGGCAATCCGCCATTCGATATTTCGTTTGGGGTTATCCTGTTTTACCAGTTCTAAAACTTCCTGAACGATGCTATTCATGTCCTGTTCGGCGAACCGCATTTCCTGCCGTCCTGTGCGTGAAAATTGGAGCAAATCGTCGATTAATACTCCCATCTGCCGACTCGAATTGGCTATGTTATCTAAATAATGCCTTGCTTTATCGGGAAGTGTATCGTAAAAGCGGTTTAAAAGCAAGTCAACAAACCCGTTTATGTGCCGCAATGGCGCCCGCAAATCATGAGATACCGAATAGGAGAATGCTTCCAGTTCTTTATTGGCAATGATTAACTCCGCTGCCCGTTTTTCTTTTAGCTCGTTTTGGTAAGCAAGTTCTTTGTTTGCAATGACTAACTCTGCTGCCCGTTTTTCTTTCTCATCATTTTGGAAGGTCAGTTCTTTATTGGCAATGACTAACTCTGCTGCCCGTTTTTCTTTCAGCTCTTTTTGAAAGGCAAGTTCTTTGTCAGCTATAACTAATTCATCTGCCCGTTTTTCTATTTCTTCATTCTGTATTTCCAGTTCGAGCTTTCTCACTTCAAGCTCATGGATGAGTTTCCGAATTTCAACGGCAGAGAGTTGCGAGCCTGATTTCGGCGAATTCTTTATGAGCAACTCTTCTGCTCGTTGGCGCAGGTCGGCAGCTTCAGATTTTGAATTTTCCCCCATTGTACATTATTTACCCGTTTTCATCCCCGTTTCAATCGTTCCCGTATCTGGCATTGATTAACCTTTATATTTTCCATTGTATATAAATAAACCGATACCATTAACTCCCCTTCGTCGATTCAAACTGACCACCATATATGTCTGATTCTAACACATAAAAATGATTTAATCCCATCTGCCTGGGGTGGTCAATACAGTCGGCTTGTCCACTGCTATTGATATTCATTTTAATTTTGATTCCATCACAAATTATGTATTTGTTATCATCACTTCCTTTTTCATTGGTTTTAATTCTGTCATTTGTAAGTTATTTATTTTCAAATTGGTAAGATACGACACAAAAACCATTAATCCTTATTTAATCATAAATATATATTCCTATGCTGGAACAGGGCAAACTCAAACCAAGCCCCCATTGACTCAAACAGCATAATGGGTCAAGCTGTCTTGGACGCTTTCGTCACGCATTATATAATCTACCGTTATAATCTACCATTATAATATCCCGTATATGGTCAACAGAAGCCCTGCAGCGGGGCTTTTCTCAAGCACAACATCTATTAAATCATGGGTAACTTTACCAGGAAGCAGATTTAGGATTGTACGCAATTGACCCTTCATCAATGCAAATCTTACCCAAAGGTAGCTTCGTAAATTTATAATCCACAAGGTCAAGCCCTCCGGGTGCCGTCATTTTTATGAATCTTTCATCTTCAAAGGTATAAAAATGACCGGCAACCTTGCGTATTAAAATTTACTCCGCTGTTTGTTGCCTAAGATTTGCATTTTTTTTGAAGCAAACCATTTGTATCACTTAACATTGGAGGTTACTATGTCAGCAGCAGTAAAACTTACACTCTTTGCCCGCAGCGGCAAAATTACAGCAACCTATTCCTTTGCAGCAAGGGAGGAGTTACAACACTTCCTGGAGCTAAATAAGCCGCTCAGGTATACAATCTGGGGGTAAAATTAAAGTCATGTACTCCGGTACTGCGGTTCCGGAGTTTTTTTTATCTTTGCGCCAGGGCACAATTCTTCCTTTCTTTGTGATACACTGTCTGTTACCTTACCCAACCATGTTGCCCTATCGTTGCCAGACTCATATAACACATTGATATTCAATATACTTCTATATTCTGCATCGGAAAGTAACCGGCACATAGTAACCAAATAACATATTTTAATGATTGTCACGAAAGCCCAGTAAAATGGGCTTTTTTATTGTTAATAACTATTTTTTGTTAGTTGGTTATTCCGTGATATTATGTGTACAGTTGTACCTTTGGTGTACCTCAACCAGGAAATGATTTAAAATTTTGTACCTCAAATTTGCAAATGGCGAAAACATGATACTTATTTTAACTTATTTATATTAATATTTACTAAATGAGTACTAACATCAAGGTACAAAGGATTTGCCAGCATTGTGGTAAAGAATTTACCGCACGCACAACTGTGACCCGGTTTTGCGGGGACCGCTGCGCTAAACTTGCTTATAAAGCCAGGAAGAAAGCTGAGAAAGTTGAGGCAAGCAATGCCGAGACAAAACTAATCAAAGAAAAACCGATTGAGAAAATAAAAAGTAAGGAGTTCTTAACAGTCCGGGATGTCGCTAAACTCATCAATTGTTCTCTTCCTACAGCTTACAGGTTAATTAATAAAGGGATACTAAAGGGAGTGAACTTCGCCCAGTGTAAGACAACCGTGCATCGTTCTGAAATTGATAAGGTGTTGCTTGATGTCCAGAATTCACCGGTACCGCTTGAGTCTGATAGCAGTCATGTAACTGTTGAATTTGATCAAGCGGCTTGGTATTCCAAAGGTTAAAAAAGGCTTGTTTGCCTATGTTCCTAAAAATGTAATTGATAACCTTTTGACTTAGAATATCTGTGGCAACCAAAGTAAAATGGAGGAGCTAAAGTACCTTGATGCCAAAGGCAAAGAGCAAAAAAGATTTATTAAGGTTGTTGGAAGGAATGGATCCCCGAAGAAAGGAAGATTGAGCCCGCTGGAAAAACAGCATAACGAGCAGACATTGAAACTAGCTGAACAGATCAAGGTCAAGCGGGAAAACCAGTTGAATAAGCCAGAAATCTATGTTGCCTTTTTTCAATAATTCCCACATTTCATATTGGCCGGTGCTTATAAAGCAAAATGACCTGCGGCCTCCGGTTGATATACAATCTTTTCAATTCGCATATTCATTTCCCCCATGGGGCCAATCCATTCAATAATATCTCCTTCTTTGTGCCCTAATAATGCATTGGCAATTGGTGAGAAAATCGAAATTCTACCTTCCTTCAGATTTGATTCGCTGGGGTATACAATTTTAATTTTTCCACGTTTTGAAAAGTCAATAAAAGAAAAATTAATCTCTGAATTCATCGTTACGATGTTGTCAGGTATATTGCGTGGTTCTCTTATTTCCGCCATGCTAAGTTCATAAATCAATCGCTGGATTTCAAAGTCATTAATGGTACGCTCTTGTTTGGCGATTTCGATGCACTTGCTTATTCTCTTCGCATCGAGACTGGATAAAATAATACTGCTACGACTCATTTTATTCTTGTATTAGTCCTTGGAGTGAATAGTATACTAAGGAAGACATTTGTCTACAGGTTTAATATTTATACAACACCCATATCCATCATGGCTTCGGCTACTTTCAGGAAACCTGCTATATTAGCTCCTTTTACGTAGTCTATTTGTCCGTCATCCTGCATGCCGTTTTTCATACATGCCGCATGAATATTCTTCATGATATCCTGAAGTTTATCGTCAACTTCTTCCGATGTCCAATTCAGTTTCATGGCATTTTGGCTCATTTCAAGCCCTGAAGTAGCTACCCCTCCGGCATTTACGGCTTTTCCTGGAGCATATATAATTTTGTTTTTATAAAATACTTCGATAGCCTCTGGTGTACAAGGCATATTTGCGCCTTCTGCAATTAGTGTACATCCATTTTTTGCTAAATTTTCAGCATCAGAGCCATTCAATTCGTTCTGCGTAGCACAAGGGATAGCGATATCGCACGGTATTTCCCATGGCCTTCGGTCTGGAACAAATTTCGCTTCAGGAAAAACGAAACTATATGGCTTAACAATATCCTGGTTGGAAGATCTGAGTTCCAGCATATATTCTATCTTTTTACCAGAAATTCCACTTGGATCGTGGATGTATCCATCAGGGCCTGAAAGTGTAATTACCTTTCCACCAAGTTGATTGACTTTTTGTACAACACCCCAAGCGACATTTCCGAAGCCTGAAACAGTCACACTTTTTCCCTTAAATGAAGATCCAATGACTTTAAGCATTTCCTGGGCAAAATAAACGGCACCAAAACCGGTAGCCTCAGGCCGCATCAGGCTGCCTCCCCAATTTCTGTGCTTCCCTGTTAAAACACCTGTGTGCTCACCTGTAAGTGTTTTATACATACCATACAAATACCCTATTTCCCTTGTGCCAACACCTATATCGCCTGCCGGGATATCAGTATTCGGCCCAATTATCTTCCATAATTGTAACATAAATGAGTGGCAAAACCGCATAATTTCGGCATCCGATTTCCCTTTGGGATTAAAATCAGCACCGCCCTTTGCACCACCCATAGGTAAGGATGTCAGGCTATTTTTAAAAATTTGTTCAAAGCCAAGAAATTTCAATATACTGAGGTTTACACTCGGGTGGAAACGTAAGCCTCCTTTGTAGGGGCCAATGGCGTTGTTAAACTGAATCCGGTAACCGAGGTTTACATGAACATCGCCTGAGTCATCCACCCATGGCACCTTAAAAGTAGTCACTTTATCAGGTTCAATTATCCTTTCAACAATACCAGCTTTTACATACTGGGGGTTCTCATTGTACACTTCTTCGATCGATTCAAGTACTTCGCGAACCGCTTGAAGGTATTCCACTTCTCCGGGATGTTTCACCTCCAGGTCTCTAATTACATTTGTTACATTCATATTTATTATATTTTAAATTCGGAACAAAATTGATGATAAATGACTGATATATTGAATATTCGAGACCTTAAGATTACAATGTTTGCATTGATAATTATCAATACTGACAGGATTTATTAATTTTCCGGTAACAATAAAAGCATGCATTTTTAATATCTTTGACATGTTGCTATAATAAAACATGAGCCATGGAAAATTCGGGTATTCGGGATTTGATGAACGATTTGAATGAACGGCAAAAAGAGCTTAATTGCTTATACCAGATTTCGGGCATTTTAAAAGGTAATGAAGAAGCTTTGGAGAATGTTTTATTAAAGGTTGTCAATATAATTCCGGGTGGATACAGGTTCCCGGAAATATGCAAGGTGCAAATCGCAGTGAAGGATCTCCATATTGAATCTGAAGGATTCAGGAGCTCAGAACTCAGGCAAACTGCCAAAATTTTAGTTGACGGTATAGAAATTGGAGAGGTGAATGTGTTTTATGTAGAACCCATAAAATCAGATGTAAGTAGAATTTTTCTTTATGAAGAACAAAAACTTATACATGCTGTTGCAGAAGAAATAGGCCAGTATGTAGCGTTGAGTCATTTTAAGGAATTGCACAGAAATTCAAAAGCGGTTTCTTTAAAATATAATATTCCTGAAGCATTTGGAAAATGGTTATCTGAATTGGCGCTAAAGGAAAGCGATATTCATGATCTTTTCAATCAAAGCATCGATTTTAAAAAAGGTGAATTAATCATGAAACAAGGTTCACCTATTTCATATTTATTTGTTTTAACGGATGGTTTACTCAAGCTTTCAATTGAAGATTATAGGGGTAAAAGCTTTATTTTTAAACTGATCAAGCCTTTTGAAATAGTCGGTTTGTCAACACTTTTTGGTAATACGTATTATGGCTATAATGTTTCTGCTATTTTACCTTCCAGCGGTTATATGGTTAGTCAGGAAACCCTGAAATTGATTATAGGGAAAAATCAAAAGTTTAGTAACGTGCTTTTTAACTGGTACTGTGATCATCTTAATATCTTGTACCTTAAAATGAATTTTCTTGCGAACAAGCAGGCTCTGGGGCGGGTTGCGGAAACACTTCTCTATTTGCAAAAAGATATTTTTGAAGATCAGATCATTGAAAATTCCATTACACGGAAAGTAATTGCGGATTCAAGTGGTATGTCAACTGAAAATACGGTTAGAATTTTGTCAGAACTTAAAAAAGATGGCATTTTAAAAATAAACAAAGAAGGAATACAAATTCTAAATCATAAACTGCTGGAAACGTACAGTATAGCAGGTTAAAGGAATGATATTTTTCCCTGTTTTTAAAATTACTCCGAAGGCATAACAAACCTTAAAATATTCATGCAGAACGGGATACCCTCTTTTTCGCTGGAATATCGAAAATGTCGGTTCTTTTTTTGGAGCGCCAAAAAAAGAATCAAAAAAAGCGCCAGGGTTCTTAACTGACTGAACTTCTGTTTCTTTAGGCAAAGAAAACGAAGCAAAAAGAAAGCAATTGCAGGCGGTGGTCTTAAGTTGTGGGTCCTTTCTTTGGAAGGTAGAAGGCATTAAGAAATGAAAGCTCGTGACATCATTTCCTGTTCCTGCCTGGGAATCCCTACCTTTTCAGCGATACGCTCCCAGTTCCGAACTTCTTTTTTCACTTTTTCAATGATTTCCTTAGCATTTTTGTCGGATAGCCGGAAAAAAGATCGGACCTCCATGGCAACCTCCAGGTCAAGGGAATTATCATTCAATGAGATGTTCAACGTCAGCCCATTACCCGATGGATTAGGATTCATATCGTATGCAGGTGAAAGCTTCCAGCCTCCTTCAGAAAGTATAAATCCATGATTCCGAAGATGATCATCTGTATTCCTGACACAGATGCTAAAAACTATTCTTCGCCAAATCTCTTCAAGATCCCTGTTTACGTCTGCTCCGTGTTGTATCAGGAATTCTGGAAACTCCAGGTAACTGGCTCCGTCTTTGAAATCTGTCCCGTCAGTGTAACCCAGTAAGGTCATTGCAGAAGCAAAATGTATTCTCTCCCTTGTTGGTGTTCTGTCGAATCGCTTGGTTAAAAATGTATGACCTTTCCCGGAAAATTTTTCAGCAGTCGATTCTGGAACGGACAGACCGGAACGCTTCGCAAGTTCCCAAACAACCATCTCCCATCCGCCTGTGTCGGTAAGATCGCTCCTGCTCGGGAATTTAGCTATCCAAAGTTGATTCGTCACATCAGATACATTGGCTTTGGGTCTTGCTCCGCCAATGGAAGATCCGGGAGCTAACAGAAGGTTCAACCATGCGGAATATCTCGAATCTTCTATAGAGTCATCCCTTTCAAGCTGTAGACTTGCTTCCTCAAGTTCCCGTAACCTAGTCATGGGAGGAATTGACAATGCACTATCATCGTTGAGAAACGGGCCGGAATCTTCAAGTTTAAATCGTAAACCTCCCATCCGAAGAATATCGTGCACTCCAAGCAAATAGTCCGATTCCTGAAGAGGTTTCGGTTTTCCGCCTTCCTTTCTAGCCATGTACGCTTGCCTCCTGTTCAGCAGCAAGCGTCCCCAGCGATCCGGAGATGAATCAAGGAATAGACCGAAATTTGTCTTTTCCACAGCTGGATATTGCGGCCCTGACAACAGTCTCAGGTCCGGATCCAGCAAATGATATCTTCCCGAATCAATCCATTCCTTGTCGTATTCAAAAGAGAAAACTTCCTTTCCTCTTACAGATTCGCTCTGCAGGGTACCTATTTTAATGGGTCCATCAAGCCCTTTCCAGTTGGCGAATACCAGGATGTCTTTCTGCGCCATTGCTATTCCTCCTTCTTTTTCGACCTTTTAGGAGCCCGTGATTTGACCATCAGTTTGGCGTCCTGAAGTTTTCTGCCCAGCAGATCATCACTTGCAACTTTAAGTAGGTCCTTTTCTAGTCCTAAGACTAAAAGTACCTGAAGATAAGCTCCTATACTGACACCCGACAGGCCTTTTTCAACTGAAATAACAGTTTGCCGGCTCAGGTTTGCTCTTTCTGCAACTTGCATAGTACTAAGTTTACGACGCAGCCGGGCCAGTTTCATGTTTTCCCCCAGTTCAGTTAGGATTTGCTGGACGCGTGGCAGCAAAACAATCTTTCTTCGTTCCATAATGTATATAATATTTTACAAATATAGCACATTATACCTATAATAATTAACATTATGATTAAAATATTATTGACAAACAACTATACATCCTGGGATTATAAAAAACCCTTTGGCCACCGCACGGTTTAGCTCGAAATTTTCTTTCAAAGTTACCTTACGAATAATTCGCTTAAAGAGAGGGAGCTTAAAACTGTCAAGGGCGACCTCCTTAGGGAATTATCGCTTTCAGTGTATTCATTCCGCAGGTGCGGAAAGACCCACACCCTTGACATTATTTATTATTCCAGGTTATAGCCTTTGGCGTAAAAAATTTCATTTCTAACCTTAAAACACACGCCAGATGAAAGCTTTAGCACAAATGACCCTCCAGCAGTCAATCGAAGACATTTTTATCCAGGAGCTGGATCAGATTTACTACCCTGGTTACACTGAAGACCTCATTGCCTCCGATCCCGGTAAGTTCGATTGGGAACTGAAAGAGTTCCAGGGGCAATTCTCCATAAGGCATTAATTGCCTCCAATCAGGCAGGCGGTTCCGATGAATCGGAACTGCCTGCTTTTTTTATGGTCGCTGATTCACTTGAGAAAAAATATTAAATAAAATGAATAATTTTTACTAAAATACTATTATATTTGTTGGATATAAACAACGTTAAGTACTTTTTAGATTGTTAATGATGGATATAAACAACAAAGATTGGTACGCAATGAGTGATGATGCCATGATAAAAACAATCGGAGCATTTATTAAACATCATCGTGTGGCCCAAAATAGAACACAGCAAGAAGTGGCAAATGATGCCGGGATTAATCGATCAACGTTAAGCCTCTTGGAGAATGGCGATATTGTGAATGTATCTACCTTAGTTCAGGTATTACGTGCCCTGGGTTTGTTACGAATTATGGATGTATTCACAATTGAGAGCCAGGTAAGCCCGCTCAAACTAGCGAAGTTGGAGGAACAGAGGAGAAAAAGAGCGAGCAATAAAAGAAACAACGAAAAACCTGAAAGTGATTGGTAATGGCAACAACTGCATTTGTAAATATATGGGGAATAAGGGTCGGAGCAATAGCTTGGGATAGTAATACCCGATTAGGTAGTTTTGAATTTGACCCTTCATTTAAAACGAAATCCATTGATCTGGCTCCAATTAAAATGCCAATTAATTCTAATAGAAGCATTTTTTCGTTTCCAGAACTAAGAAATAGTCCCACGTTCAATGGCCTTCCTGGTCTGCTAACCGATTCATTGCCTGATAACTATGGAAATAAACTAATTGATGTTTGGTTAGCTCAACAAGGAAGACCTCCGGATTCTATGAACCCAATCGAAAAATTATGTTTTATAGGATCTCGGGGGATGGGGGCATTAGAGTTTGAACCTGCCAAATTTAAAAATGCTAAGCATACATTTAGTGTTGATATTGATGAATTGGTTGATTTGGCAAAGCAAATCCTGCATGAACGAGAAGGATTTCATGCCAATCTGAATGCTGATGAGAAAAGAGCAGTGCAGGATATTCTTAAAATAGGTACTTCTGCAGGAGGCATGAGAGCTAAGGCAATCATAGCATATAACGAAAAAACCGGGGAGGTAAGATCGGGCCAAACCCGCGTGCCATCAGGGTTTGAACATTGGCTGATAAAACTTGACGGCGTCAATGATTCAACGCTGGGGGACCCCAAAGGTTATGGTAGAATTGAAATGGCCTATCACATGATGGCCGTTGATTGTGGCATTGAGATGATGGAGTGTCGGCTTTTTGAGGAAGGCGACAGGGCTCATTTTATGACCAAAAGGTTTGACAGGGAAGGATCTGATACGAAGCATCATATCCAGACATTATGTGCCATTCAACATTATGATTATCAAGATGTTTTTAGTTATAGTTACGAACAATTATTCCAAACAATGAGAATATTGAGATTACCCCATCCCCAGGCTGAACAAATGTTCAGGAGGATGGTATTCAATATTTTAGCTTATAATTGTGATGATCATACAAAAAATTTCTCATTTAGACTAAAAGAAGGAAATGCATGGGAGTTATCTCCGGCCTATGATATGACCTGGTCATTCGATCCATCCGGCCAATGGGTGAATCAGCATGCATTAAGCATTAATGGGAAAAGAAGGAACATTACAACAGATGACATGCTCGCAATTGCAAAATCCATTCGGGTTAAAAACGGCAAAGAAATTATAAGCCAAATACGCGATATCATTGATAAATGGCCCTCCTATGCCAAACAAGCCGGTGTTTCATCAAAAAAGATCCATGAACTATATTCAGTGCTGAAATCCTGATCACTCGGGATCATCAGTTTACATTCGCGCCCCTCTCAGTCCCTACTTCCGTAAATAGAAATTCACAAAGGTATGTTCGTGAAAATATTTTTCACTAAGCACGACCTCCCAAGTGAAAAGCTGCTGCTAAAAGGCTCCTTGAGTCTCCTCCGATGCCGAACTACTCAGCATCATTATCGGCTCCGGGATTCCTGGGGAGAATTCTTTACAGATCGGCCGCAAAAGAGCGGTGAAGATCAGTGCTATGTTTGCCCTTTCACGCCGCCGGAATGAATCCGAAGTGATCTTTAAAAAGAAGATCTCAAAAAGCCAGGATGCCTTTGAAATCTTCCATTCCCTCATTGGCGACCTTCCCTATGAAGAATTCTGGATCCTGTTGCTGAATAGGGCAAATAAGATCGTAAAGAAAGTGAAGATCTCCGAAGGCGGGATCTCCGGGACCGTCGTAGATCCAAAGAAGATCTTTCAGATTTGTTTGGAACAGCATGCTACCAGCATCATCCTGGGGCACAATCATCCCAGCGGCAACCTACAGCCCAGTGAAGCCGATACCAAGATCACGAAAAAAATCAGGGATTGCGGTATTCTTCTGGATGTTGCCATCCTGGATCACATCATTGTCGCCGACGATCGATTCTTTTCATTCTCCGATGAGGGTCTCATATGAGGCCCTTCCCATTCTTTCCAATTGCGTTTTTTATTGATCACGCCTTTGGTTTCCCGATCAATTCATCTGCTAAGCTAAAATCCCCTTCCTGGGTACAGTTCCACTCATTCAAGGATTTTCCCGGCATATCCTCATTGCTTTCCGGTATTCCAGTTCCTCCTTGAGTGCCCCTCCAGGGTCTTATTTACACTTGCATATAAATTAACCTCTAAAACTCAAAGCCATGAAAAAATTTGTAAAAAACTACATCGGAAAAGGAAAGAAAGTCGAAGGCCTCGAAATCATCAAGATCAACCTGAAAATCTCCGACATCCTCAAGTTCGCCCACAAATACAACGACGAAGACTACATCTCCCTTAGAAAGGGCTGGCCAACAGGTCAGCCTTTTTTATGGTTATCCCTAAGTCTGCATTTTTAGGATATCAAGAGGAATACTCAGGTATAAAAGAGGGTTAAAATCATTCATTATCCAAACTTTCAACTCTTCCGGGATTTTCCTTTTTTATCTCCAGCATTCTCCTTAAAGCAGCATTAGCATAGTTAAATCTGAACGTCCAGTCTTTACAATATTTTCTTGTTTCTGGCTTGATGTAGCGTTCGTATGTATAGGTATATCTGAAAAAGGCCTGGGTTTTCCCGTCATACAGCTCAATGTATTCAGAAAGGTCAAACTTTTTATATTCATCCAACAATTCCTTGATTTCTTTTCTTGCCAGTTCTTCGGTTTCCAATGAATAAGGTTTGTCGGTAATGTTTTGGAGTCCTTCAGGTATTTTATAATGTTTCTTTGTCTTAGTTCCTTTCGGGAGTTTGATGCTTTTGATCAGTTCGTCAAATTTTTCTTTCTCAAAGACAAGTGTCGAGTACTTGTCAAGGTTTATTTTCCTTTCTTTCAGTTCCTTGTTTAAAGCGATCAAATCTTTCCTGTTAAAGTAAAGTTCCCGACCCCATTTGAAATAGTTTGTAAATCCTAGCTTTTCAATCAGGAACTTACCCGGGCGATAATGTGCTGTTCGGATAATATTATCGATCTTATCGTCTGGCACCCATTCACCTCTTTCAATTGATAGTTTCTGAAAATCCTTTGCTGCTTTTAAAATCGCATCCTTCGAAAATCTTTCCGTTGCCGGAAGATCGGAGGTCCCGATTAACTTTGATAGAAGCCTTCTGATCTGCTTGATTTCATCATAAATTTTCTCTTCCATGTGACGTTGATGGTTGATCCTATTGAAAATAATGAGTGTTACAACCTGAACCGTTTTTTATTGTCCGTATCACCTTCAAGATGTTCGTCTAAATATTCTCCACCAGTCTTATGTCTGGTCTTCTCAATGAATTCGTCAACCTCCTGCTTCTTGAACAAGATCTTGCCGCCTATTTTGTAATAGGGTAGTTTACTGTATCTAAGCTTCGTTACGGCCGCGGGAGAAATCCCGAGGTGCTGTGCAAGCTGTTTTGATGTAATCCAAGCAGTCGCTGATAGGACCGGCGGCTTGTCAATTCTTTGAATCAAACCTGCAAGCTTACGCTCAATCGCTTCCAGTCTTTTGTCTATTGATTCGAATGGGTTATCCATATTGATTTTATTAAGTTTCGACTAAAAAATGAAAAATGTTGGATTCCTCTGTGCCACAACAGAATCCCTTACAATATTAACAAGATTGTGTATGATGATAACTTCTTCAAATCAAAATTGTCTCTTAAATAATAATCTCCGGGGAACTTTTGTGAAAAGTACCAAAACCCAACCCACTATTACTCAAAATTTGCAGCAAAGTTAAACTCGTGAAAATCTTTTTCGCTAAGAGTGACCTCCTTATGGCACCGTCACCCTTCGGGTTCATTCAGATTCCGTTCCGGAATCGTGACCCGAACGTTTGTTCCAGAATTTTCATTCCGTTTGTTGTCAGGGCATAAATTTTTTAAACCCTGGCGAGCCAGATGCCTAAACAAGTCTGCAGGGCAGCAGCGAAACACATGACAAAGTTGACGAAAACCGCACTGAAATCGGGTAACGGAAAACCCTCCGCCGAAGAATTGACCGCAATCAAAACGGTTCTTAACCCTGCTGAAAACAAGATCACCTTCTGAATCTTTTCCGTGTGTCAAGATTCTGGCGTTCCGGCAAAGGCCGGAACGCCTGTTTTTTTGTTCGTAAAGAGGGGTGATCTTTCTTTAGCCTCTGCTGAAGTACTCTAAAATGGCATTTTTCGCTGTTTCAAGGCTTCTCAAACCTTGTTTATACTGAAGCTCAATGCCCAGTGATTTCATCAGCGGTGAAAGGAGGTCAGTCAAGCGTAGCGATCCGGCAGAAACGGCCTGTGGCAGGGTTTTTCCGCTTGATAGTGCTTTAAGAATAAGTCCGGGAATTTTGACGAGCATCTCGTCAATACCCTCGGAGGGATCGAGGAGATCACTGGAAATTACCAGTTCACTTCTTTGATCAACGATCAGCAGCATATAGGAGAAAAAGGGCCGTTTGTTCTTTTCTCTCACCTGGGCAGGGGTAAGAAAAAAATCTATCTCATAGATACTCTCTCCAACGTGGATATTCCTAACTTTTGCCAACAATGCTGTGTCAATAGGGATACTGAGCTCTTCAAAACCAGGGATTACTATTTTCTGATATGTATCTTTCCATTTCATGCTTTTTCCAACTTTCCTGCTTTCTCTAACCAGACAAATATCCCGTATATTGGATCCGGACTGTACAGGTTGGGGCCCGGTTTCAGGGTTGACCGCTATTTCTAAAAATTGTTCAAGGAAGTGAACCATGCTCTCCTGCTCCGGTTCCTCCAAAAACCATGGCACCATGCCAGGTCTGTAACTCCGTAAGACAGGCCAGGATTTCTTCCCCGAATAGTTCATCCCGATCTCCTTCATTATTGCCCGATCCTCCTTTTCAATAAAGTCCCTGTCCTCAAAGGAAAGCATTAATTGAGGGATTTCCAGAACAGTTTCAGGGACAGCGTTTTCATGATTCTCTGAAAGTTCAAGATATTGTCCTAATGCCCGCTCTCCCAGGTAAACCGTGATCGAATAGTGTTCACCCAGATTTCCCATTACGCTGATAAATCCAATTGTGCCAGTAGACGGATCACGAACGCCGGTGATGTCATCTTCATACATAAACCGCCAGGGTTTTAGCGCCTGTACACGATTAGCCAGTTGATAGAGCTTTGACCAGTTACTCATAGATTTTTTTTTGCAAACATGCAGAAAATTCTTGAAAGTACTTCAGATTGTAACATCAACAAGCTCAAGAAATGTCTTGCAGTATTGATCCATTGAAAATTGCTCGATGCTCATTCTTGCATGATGACTTATCTGAGCGTAATCTATCTGCGGCATTTTATAGATTTGCTCAATCCGGTTATAAAAATCAAAGGAATTATGGCATAGAAATCCGTTGGATCCATCTCTTATAAAACGCTTGTTCTCGCCCACCGGGCTGGCCAGAACAGGAATGCCTGAAGAGAGATATTGTTTAAGCTTAAAAGCCGATTTTGCCCGGTTCATCTCCGTTTCAAGAAGCGGAGAGACCCCTACATCAAATTGCACGATACGTTGGTAAATGGAGACTTCATCCAGCCATTCTATCTCATCAGGGATTACCAGTTCCACCTGCTTCAGGGAAGAGAAGAAATTCTTCAGAAATATCCTGTGCTCGGCTTTCGTGACTCCAAGGATCACCAACCTGATCGGAAAATCAAGATGACTAAGACAAGGGAAGAACAACTTCTCCAGGTTTTCCCTGTGGGCATTATAGAAGCCAATCCATCCAACGGTGAAATGACCATCCCTCCCGTCCTTGATGCATTGATGCCCGATCACCGGGGAGGTATTCAGAAATACATGCCGGTTAAACTGACGAGTATAAAGTTCCAGTTCGAGGCTTCCTACAGTGACCATGGAAACTTGCTTCATAAAATGATGCATCGTACATGAAGGAAACTTGAGATAATACGCATCATCCAGATCGTAGATTGTCGCCTCCTTTCTAAGGTATAGTAAGATTTTCAGAGCATTGGCATAGATCCCCCGGGTGTAAATCTTCTGAAATACGATCAGGGACCCGGGTTTGCGGAAAAGGAGAGCAGAGAAGTAGATCCGTATAAAATGCAGGATGTTTCGTGGACTATACCCTGGCACAACAAATGAATATCCGATCCCGTATTTTTCTTTCAGCGCCTCTAGAAAATACTTTCCCCTGTACCTTACACAAGGGCCCTTCATATTGTAATGAGCGAACCAATAAATATGAGACGGGGTCATGACAATTCAACCGGTATCAGTTTATGAAACAAACAAAACAAAAATATGTTAATTTTATTTCTCTATAATGCCCTAGCTTGAATCATACTAAAAAAACCAGGGTGCTATTTCTTACACGGTGGTACCCTCCCGATTCGGGACATTTTATCAGCGATATCGCCCGGGCGGTTTCCTTGAACTGTCAGGTGACTGTACTCGTCGTCATTCCCAAGCAGGGGAACCGTTACTTCTCATACAATGTGGACCATCAGCCTGAAGCGGGATCAGCGGCGGAGCAACTGACCGTCACCTTCAACACCCTTTCGGGAAACTGGCTTGCGGGGCTGATCAATCCTATCCTTTTCATTATTGCCCAAGCGTATGGCTACCATTTCCTGAAGAGGAAAAAGAGGTCATTCGATCTCATCCATGTTCATGTACTAACCCGGACGGCTGCGCTGGCCTTTGTACTGAATCAGTTTTGCGGATTGCCTTATGTGATCTCGGAGTACTGGACAAGATATCTGGAGGAAGCAGGCTCCTACAATGGATATATACGAAGAAAAACT
>Ga0268280_1001047_pt1 | contig 19570 bp, 15 predicted proteins | sample saktaG_9_FD_190139 | JGI IMG/M metagenome (GOLD analysis project Ga0268280, IMG submission 190139) | Saline water microbial communities from Sakinaw Lake, British Columbia, Canada - sak_2011_5_24_40m | ecosystem: Environmental > Aquatic > Non-marine Saline and Alkaline > Saline ... | reverse complement strand
GAAGAGCCGGACGGGAATGGCAAAAAGGTATGTTAAAATTGAAATCGATCACACTCGTTTTTCTTTCTAAGTCTCTATTTTACATGATCTTACAGCAATTTAAACTAACATCAACCGGACAGTAGTGACAGAAAATATATCAATTCCTTCAGGAAGTTCTATTAATCCCCAACGGAGTTTGTCAAAGTTTTCTACAATATTCCCCTTATATTGCGCTACCATAGCATTTACCTCATGCAACTGAACACCTGTCTTTAATTTAACTGCAATTTGCCTGTCAACATATTCGATCTGTTGATTCTTCCAGATCCCTTTTTTGATCAGTCTTCTACCGACAGTTTGCTGTGCAAACATATACTCAAAAGAAAACATAAGCATGAGCAAACAACCAATGGAAGAAATAGAATATGAATAATTAAAGTACTTCATATTATCCTCCAAGAATTTATTTGTGGTTGAATGATTTGCTTGTTAGATTCAATACAGAACAGCCTCGAAGACTTGTTTATCTTCATTATCGCACTCTTGCAGGAGCATGCATAATAAGAGAGACAGCTTGGGGCTGTTCCGGTTTTTCAGGATTCGGGTGGTGAGTGATTCTGTTCCATTATTTTTTCCAAGCTATCTGAGGTAGATCATCTTTTTTGCTGCACTATGTTTTTCTGTCCTCATGACATAAAAGTATACACCTGAACCAGCGTGGATGCCCTGATCATTTTCACCGTTCCAATTAACCGAATATTTACCAGGGGAATGATGTTTATGAATCAATATTTTAATTTTTCTCCCTTGAATATCATAGATCTCCAGTAGAACATTGGTATTTGTTGATATCTTATAAATTATTTTCGTCGTAGGATTAAAGGGATTCGGAAAGTTGTTGCATAAATTGAAGTCTTGATACGATGAATAAGGATTATCCGAAACAGAATTGAGGATGTTTAGAACATACACACCGCCATAGCCTGCATAGAGTTTTCCATTGAATAACTGAATCGTGCTAACTCGCCGATTATCAACCCCAATTTTTTCCCATCCTTGGCCTTGCGTGCTTTTATAAATCCCTCCGCTATCACGCCAATTAGCTATACAGTACACTTTTTCTATTGAAGTGTTCCTAACTGCTTCAATTTTCCCGATATTTGCTGAGTCGGGTAATCCTAACTTCGGATTACTCCATGTTACACCAGCATCAGTTGTCTTAAATATACCTACAGGATAATTATCAGACCAATATGATCCTATATATATTGTAGACGACTTACTACCGAATTGAATCGAATTTGTGATTCCAGTTTTAAATCCAGTTAGGTTCCATGTAATTCCATGATCACTTGATTTAAATATGTTCCCCGACCACGCAGTACCGGCATATATAACATTTGAGCTATCCGGATGAATGGCAAGAGCCGTGACCCCATCTCGTAAAATTGTTCCAGCAAAACAGTACCAATTCATTCCTCCATTTGTACTCCTGTAAAATACACCTCCAAAAGGACCACTAGTACCGGTGTATAGTGTATCAGGATGTTTTATATCCATGACCAAAGGACCTGGACCTTCTTCCCAGGTGATCCAAATGCCTGAATCTGCTTTTATCCAATTAGTTCCTCCATCAATTGATTTAATAATTCCTGCTATCGTAAGCGAATTAATTCCTAGTGTTGCATAGAGAATATTTGGATTTGTCGGATGGATTACTACCTCACGTGTAGTTACTCCTCGAATAAGCGTATCCCATGTTGCACCACTGTTGGTACTCTTAAATATTCCCCCAACTTTTCCTGAGCTGAAACCACTACCACTGCCCGCATATATGATATTAGAGTTTGACCAGTCAACAGCTATGGTAGTAATTCCCTCTGAACCAAGTCCAAGATATTGCCATTCTTGTGCTAGGACGCACCAAGGCACAAGGAACATACAATAAACAATAGCTTTCATTCGGTCTCACCTCTACAAATCAGTATAGAATATTTACACGCTTATTCTATAGTTTTCTTAAAATATATCTCGTGCGATTTCGCAATGAATGTATTTTTGGAATCATGTTTTTGCACTGTTAATTATTCCGAGTCAAGCCAATTCTCATGTGCATTATATCTTAACGGAAGGAATCATTTTGTTTTCCTAAGCCCATAAAATAAATGCAATCACATACAAGCGGGATGAGAAATGATTTTTTTGATGTGCATGCATCTTGGCGTTCTTCTTATTCATTGAATCCAAAATTATACACAGTCAAGTTTTACCTTGAGTTGAGTAAGAAGAAGAAGAAGAAGAAGAAGAAGAAGAAGAAGAAGAAGAAACCGAGTTTCTTCTCCCTACTCTTTGGTAATTAGCGCTGATAGCAATATAAAAGAACCATATTGAATGTCAAGAAGTGATACTAATTGATGTGTAAATATTTTGGCAGAAACAAAATGATGAACGGCGGTTACATTAAAACTTCGGCTCAATGTTCTAACGCTTGATCAGAGATATCGCCGTAAGAATCCACCGGTAGCAGAGCGGGGATTCTTCGCTATCTCTTCCGGTGTTCCCGTTGCGATAATTTCTCCCCCTCGTTCACCTGCATCAGGACCTAGATCGATGACAAAATCCGCACACTTTACCACATCCATATTATGTTCAATGACCAGGATTGAATGCCCTGCCTCTACCAGTGCATCAAAACATTTCAACAGTTTTGCGATGTCATCAAAATGCAATCCCGTGGTCGGTTCGTCAAAGATGAAGAGCGCTTTTCCTTCCTGTTCTGTGGTTGTCAGGTGATGTGCCAACTTCATCCGCTGTGCTTCGCCGCCTGAGAGTGTCGTTGCCGGCTGACCAAGGCGTAAATAGCCGAGACCAACATCATCCAGAACTTTTAGGCGCTTTGAGATACGCCGGCTCTCCGGAGAAGCGGAGAAGAATTCCATGGCTTCCGTCACCGTCATCGTGAGAATATCGTCTACATTTTTGCCGCGATACCGTATGTCCAGGACTTCCTGCTTAAACCGCTTTCCTTTGCATGATTCGCACGGCAGAAAAATATCGGCAAGAAACTGCATCTCGATACGCTGCAGCCCATCTCCTTCACACACCTCGCACCTGCCTCCGGGTACATTGAATGAAAAGTGACCGGGAGGATACCCGTGAGTTTTGGCCGCCGGTGTATGAGCAAGGAGATCGCGGATAAGATCAAATACTTTCATGTAGGTAATCGGATTGGAGCGCGGACTCCTTCCGATGGGAGATTGATCGATGAGTTCGACACGGTCGATGTAGTCTATGCCTTCGATCGTTTTGCATTTACCGGCAGTACCATCGTACCCCCCCTTCCGCTTCATGATGCCGGCGTACAACACCTGATGCACTAACGTGCTCTTGCCCGATCCGCTAACACCGGTCACACAGACAAACATGTTGAGCGGAATCCGAATATCCACATGCTTCAGGTTATTCTCCGATGCGCCGCGAACAAACAGCGATTGTTCGCTATCCGGTCTTCGCGATTTCGGAACGGGAATTTTGAGGGTACCCTGTATATACTTCGCGGTGAGGGAGGTTTGATGCTGGAGAAGCTGTTCCATCGTTCCTTCGAAGACAATCTCGCCGCCGTGTTCACCGGCCCGCGGACCGATATCGACGATTCTATCCGCTTCACGCATCATTTCTTCATCATGCTCAACCACCAGAACTGTATTGCCGATGTCGCGCAACGATTTCAACAGACGGATGAGGCGTCCGTTATCACGCGGATGAAGTCCGATGGTCGGCTCATCGAGTACATATAACGAACCCATGAGCGATGAACCAAGCGAGGTGGCAAGATTGATGCGCTGCGATTCACCGCCGGAGAGCGACATCGACAGGCGATCGAGAGTAATATAACCAAGTCCGATGCCATCGAGAAAGCGGAGCCGCTTGCGTATTTCTTCAAGAATGCGCTTTGCGATCTCCTCCTCGTACTTCGACACATGAATATCCTGGAAAAAGGAGTTTGCCTCTTCTATCGTCATTTGAACGATATCGTGGATATTTTTTCCCCCGACGCGAACATTCAGCACGTCCTTCCGCAGGCGTGCACCGCCGCATTCATCACACGTCGTATATCCTCGAAACCGGCTCAAGAATACACGATAGTGGAGTTTATAAGATTTGCGTTCAATGAACCTGAAGTATTTGAGAATCCCATCGAACCCCTTGCAGCCGTTCATAACGACAGCACGCTGTTCTTTTGTTAAGTCGCTAAAAGGAACATCGACAGGCAGACCGGCGTCCTTGGCTACTTTCAGCAGATCGAAATAATTTTCCCGCCACCGGGGGAATGTCCACGGGAGGATTGCACCCTGCCGTATCGATTTCTTTGGATCCGGAACGACAAGATCCATATCGATACCGATGATCCTCCCAAATCCCTGGCACGTCGGGCAGGCACCTACCGGATTATTGAATGAGAAGAGCCGCGGCTCCGGATTCTCATACCGAATATTGTCCTCCGTACACTCAAAGTGCTGGGAGAAGAGGAGAGTTTTTTTAGATTCGAGCACATATACCTGCGCATAACCGCTTCCTTCTTCGAACGCTGTCTGGACAGAATCGGCCAGACGTGTTACGCTTTCTGTATTTTCCTTTCGCACGACGAGACGGTCGACGAGAACATGGAGATTCTTTTTTGACTTCGCCTTGAATTCCTGTTCGTTCAAATCGATAATTTCATCATTCACGATGAGACGGAAGAAACCCCGTTTCTTCAGGACTTCGACCTCTTCTTTTACGGTACGCCCCGGATGATCATGCATCGGGAACATCACATATATTTTTGCTCCATCCGGTTCCTGCTGGATCCTATCGACCACATTCGTTACCGAGTCTCGTTTCACGAGCCTTCCGCACACACGGCAGTAGGTTTGTCCAATACGACCAAAAAGCAGGCGCAAGTAATCATAGATTTCCGTGGTAGTCGCAACGGTAGAACGCGGATTCCTGGAGGTGGTTTTCTGCTCGATGGCAATGGCAGGACTGATCCCCTGGATTAGATCGACATCCGGTTTTTCCATTCGTTCCAGAAATTGGCGGGCATAGGAAGAGAGGCTTTCGACATACCGGCGTTGTCCCTCGGCGTAGATGGTGTCGAAGGCCAGACTGGATTTGCCTGAACCGCTGACACCGGTAAAAACAATGAGCTTGTTGCGGGGCAGAGTAAGGCTGATGTTCTTGAGGTTGTGAACCCGCGCTCCACGGATAATGATGTCGGAAGGCTTTTTAGTAACCTTCCGAAGTTCACTCAGTTCCGACTCAGAAACCTTTGGAAGGTTCTGACTGGTTTTCTTCTTTGGCATACGTGGGCAATAAGATACAGAAAAATGATGAGAGGAGAAACGTCAGAACTTGATTCGGCAGTTATACCGGTGTTCATTATTCTTCTTGAGCGACATAATGGATAAGCTGAAGATTATTCAGAATGTCCGACAGAAGCGACGGAACCGGATGTCTCCGGCTTTCTCATTTACCGATTTGGCATATTCCGCTCCCGCACGTCTCTTTGCAGAAACCGGTACTGCCAATCGTATCGCCGGGCGAAGAACTCGCAATGTGTCATTTCCTGAAGAAAGCGTTCCTGCCGATATAACTGATGTGCCACGCGCAGACTGACAAGAGCTTTATCAAACTGAAAGTCGTACTCGTAGGCAATACCAAGATTGAAGTACGCTTTATAGACATTTTCATGTTTCGGATATTTTTCCGCAGCAGCCTGAAACTTTGCGATGGCACCCGGAAAATCTTCCACTTCGATACAGGATATGCCCTCCTTCAATTCCGGAAAATCGCCATCTTTATATAATTCCACTCTGCGTACCTGAGTATGCGCGACCAGCGAGGCGACAAGTTCTTTTATGGTCTTTTCCCTGCGGCTGGACGATATACCCAGCAAATCCTGCCCCACCGATTTTACAATCCCGTTCAGAATCGAGCCGAAGAAAGAGTTCTCAGTGTCTTCCTCCTTTGAGACGACTACATAATCCACCGTTCCCCGATCCATTTCTTCCAAAGAGACGCCGTCTTTAATAATGTAATGGAACTCGTCGACTTCCTTGGTTTCTTTCATTTTTTTTTCTTTATCCCCGGCCTTTTCAGTATAGGTGCTGCTGTTTTCATGCGTATCGTGATGTCCAGAAATTACAATGGAGGGAATGGTGATTAAAGAATCGGGAAGTTCCGGGGGCAGCTTACCATACTCCTGCGGAAGAAATCTACCGTGACTTTCCAATACGTCAAATAACTGTTTACGAAAGGCTTCCTCTGATTCACCGGTGATATCGGTGAAATAGACTTCAATCTTGCCGCGATCGACATACCCTTCCGTGGTTCTTAGATCAACGGCGACCTGGCCGGTGGAACAGCCCTCGAGAAAGAAGAAGGAAAACGCGACAAATCCGAACAGTATCAATCTCGCTGCTTTTTCCATATCATTCCTTTTCTCATACGAGAAACATCCTTAAAGATGTAAAGAGCATTCCATATAGGAATTTTCGGTGCGTCCCTCTGCACTTCCGCATAAGCTTCCACCTTCATTTCTGCCTGCATGACATTTCGGGAGATACATCATTCGGGCAGACGGTTCGTTTCAGCTGACAGGTCTTTATGCAGGTTTGCGTTCTTCGCGGTGAGATTCAAACCGCAAAGTTCGCCAAGGAGCGCAACGTGGATATTGAAATAGTTACTCGTAAAAGAAAGCCTGCACATGATCATATAAACTTGTGAAAACAAAAATAATGTTTATGTGGGCGCATAGTGCAAAAAAAACGCCCCAGAGAGAGCATCCAAGGGGCGTTCAGATTTATTTACGGATTTCCATCATGAAATCCTGTCCTGGAAAGAAGCTTATTCTTCCTCTTCCTTCGATTTCTCGGCCGCTGCGATAACTTTCTCAGCCGCCTCGCGAGGCATCTCGTCGTAATGCGAGAACTTTGTCTTATACACACCGCGGCCCTGCGTCATGGAACGCAGGATGGTGGAATACTTATGAATCTCTGCCATCGGGACACTTGCCTTAATTTTTTGGAAATGTCCTTCAGCTTCCATACCCTGAATCTTCCCGCGCCGGCCGGAGAGATCGCCCATGACATCGCCCATATATTCCTCAGGCACAGTCACTTCAATAATATTGATCGGTTCCAGCAGAACGGGCTTCGCTTCCATGATTCCTTTTCTGAAGGCCATGGCTCCTGCAATTTTAAACGAATGCTCATCAGAATCCACCGCATGGTATGAGCCGTCAAAAATGGTGACCTTCACGTCCACGACTTCATAACCGGCAAGCACGCCGCGGAGCATCGTTTCGATGACGCCCTTTTCCACAGCAGGTACAAATCGCCCCGGCACAACACCGCCGACAAGAGCATCTTCAAATTCAAATCCCGCGCCCCGCGGCCTTGGCTCGATCTTAATATGCACGTGACCATACTGACCGCGTCCGCCCGTTTGCTTCTTGTGCTTATATTCCACATCCGGTGCTGTTGCGCGTATAGCTTCTTTATATGGAATTTTTGGTTCGGTTAAATCAACTTCGACGCCATATTTTTGTTTCAGGCGTTTCGTGACAATCAATAAATGCAGTTCGCCCTGACCGGCGATAATCGTCTGACTGAGCTGGCCGTCTACTGTCACGACAAATGTGGGATCTTCCTCGTGGAGAGAATGCAGACCGTTTGCCATACGGTCCTCATCCCCTTTGGACTTGGAATGAATCGCCATGCGAATGACAGGATCGGGAAATACAATCGGTGTATAGGTAACCGGAAATACGCGGCTGCTGAGCGTGTTGTTGGTATGCGTATCCTTTAATTTCACCACGGCACCGATATCGCCTGCGGTTAACCTGGCAATTTCCTGGCGTTCTCTTCCCTTCATCACGAACAATTGTCCCAGGCGTTCCGTTTTGCCGTTAGTCTGATTGAGAAGATCCAGGCCGGGCGCTACGACGCCGGAGTAAACTCTAAAATAGGATAATTCACCGACGTGTTCTTCCGAGACTGTCTTAAAGACAAAGAACGAGGGGTCTTTCGCTGCATCGGGAAGCACATCGATCTCTTTTTTATCATTCAGACTGATTGCTTTCACTGCACCGCGTTCTTTCGGGGACGGACTATACGTTGTCAGGATGTTCATCAACGGTCCAGTACCGATGCCCAGCGAAGCAGAGAGGCAATAGACAGGGAATATTTTCCGGCTCAGTAAGGCAAGACGGAATCCGTTCTCGAGATCGGCATCTTTCAATGTCCCGTCTTCGAAAAACTTATTCATGAGCGCTTCATCCGTCTCTGCAATCTTCTCGATCAGCTCCTCGTGCATCTGTTCGGATTTTTGCTGCAAGTCTGCAGGGATATCGGTCTCCGTATACTTTCCGCTGCCGTCTCGATTGTATTTCATCAGTTTCATCTTGAGGATATCCACGACTGCATCAAACGGAAGACCCTGATTCACCGGGAACTGAGCAACCACTACATCATGACCAAACCGTTCTTTCGCTGTCGCAATCGCATGATCAAATTCGGCATTTTCATTATCCAGTTTATTCACTACCAGAAGTGCGGGGGTCTCAAGGGCTTTTGTATAATTCCACACGATTTCCGTCCCGACTTCGACACCTTCCACTGCTTTCAACATCACCACAGCGAGATCAGCAACCCGCAGCGAGCTGATCACTTCTCCGGTAAAATCTGAATACCCCGGAGTATCAAGAATATTGATCTTCGTTCCCTGCCAATCCGTATGAAGCACGGCGGCATTGATGGAAATTTTTCTCTCAATTTCATCAGGATGATAATCGGATATGGTCGAACCGTCTTCAACACGTCCCATACGAGAGGCAGCCCCCGAGATAAACATCAACGACTCGGTCAACGTCGTTTTTCCAGAGCCGCCATGACCGATCAATGCAACGTTGCGGATTTTATCGATGGTGTATTCTTTACTTGTCGCTTTTGACACTGTAGTATCTCCTATGCATAGAATGACAATGCCGGCGGCGGACTTTCACCGTCAGCATAGATTTCTTTTTTGTTCTCAGCGGATGCTACAGAATGTCCTGCGCACGCCGCCCGAAGAATGATGCCACACGATTGATGATATTACCGAACAATGCACTGACGCGCATAAGCGGTTCTTCCAGATGCTGCTGGAAGCGTTCCTCAAATTGCGCTACATTATCTGCAATACGCTTAAATGCCAGAAACACGCCATGCACCATATTGACCTGATCGTCCACTTTCGAAGTGATCAAACGCAGTTTATCGGTAACGCTGTTGAGGTTTTCGAGGATGGGCTTGAGGTTCTTGTTGAGATCAATCAGCTCGCGCTGAAAGACCTGCATCAGCGCGTTCAGACGGGTCAACACAACAATGAGATAGACACACAGCGCCGAGGCGCTTACGAGCAGCAGTATTTTACCTATTTGAATGAATGTTTCCACTCGAGTTCCCCTCTTATGGATTCGATGAATAGTGTTGTGGAGCTTCAGAAACGAGGTTAACTGTTCTTTGTACCTTCGTTCTTGCTGCGCGCATTCGTCATGACACGGTCAGCATCCCCTAAAATGGTGTCTGCCTTCCGTCGCGCATCATCAACAAGCGTTGTTGCTTTTTGCTTTCCTTCGTTAATGATGTCCACCGCTTTTGATTTCGCACGAGCCATATATTCCTGTGCGTCCTCCATCATATCTCCCGCCTTCTCTTTCAGATCAGCGCGGAATTCTTTTCCGGCTTTTGGGGCATAGAGCAGTGCAATCGCTGCACCGACGATACTCCCTGCGATAAATCCCACGACGAGTCCTTTCGCCATGCCATCATGTTCTTCTGCCATAACAACCTCCTGGATATGTCAATGTTTCTTTAACTTGAAGTACAATAAAAATTTTCAAATATCTCAATACTCTCACATCAAGAATCTGATTCATAGATCCGTACCCTGCCTGTCGCAAGTCATGCAAGCGACAGGCAAAGGATCGAGAGACTAACGGACCTTCTTCTTATGACGCTGCTTCCGCAGGCGCTTCTTGCGCTTGTGGGTCGCCATTTTGTGGCGTTTCCGCTTACGTCCACAGGGCATGGGCGTCTCCTTTCTGTTAATTTATCTTTGGTGATTGTGAGTTGTGCTGAGTTAAAAGCTGCTGCGCCCGTTTTCCCACTTCACCGGCAGGATCGAGAGCAACTGTCTTCGTAAACCACTTATTTGATTCCTGAATATTCCCTTCGCTGAGACACACAATACCAAGGTTGAAATGTGCATAGAGATGCTTCGGAGCGATTTTGATGGCTTCCAACATCTTCTTCCTGGCTTCGACAAAATCGCCGATTTCTTTATAACAGATCCCCAGATCCACAAGCGCATCGGCATTCTTTGGATTTTTCTCACTATACACTTTATAATACGAGATTGCCCGCTCATAGAGAGCCGCATCATGCAGCAGATTGGCAAACTGGAGCGTCAACGTCATATCATCCGGATGGGCGGCAACGCGTCCTTCAAGATCCTTTAATTCTGCCTGCATCTGGGAATTGTCACCCGGAAACGACATGGACGGTGCAACCGGCTCTGTCCTTGAATTTTTATCTGTTATCACTTCATAGACGATGACAGCGCATGCGACGACCACCACGATACCAAGAAAAGATTTAGACGACCACAAAGCCGAACCGTTCGTCCGCGGAGATGTTTTCCCATGATGATCCTTCTTTCTCGGTTCCGGCTGTATCGGAGTGACCGACGAGGGGAGTAATTGTTCCCCCCATTCCACCGAGACGCCGCACGAAGGACATGCCGTATCGCCCGGTGTCAACGCAGATCCGCATTGTGTGCAGAGGATCTTCGGCTTCATCCCTGTCACCGGGAAATTCCTTTTTTCAGGTTCTCGTTCACGACTTGTTTCATTTCTTTCGACACTTTGAAGGTGGGGACAAAATGTTCTTCCACCATCACCTGAGCCCCGGTACGCGGGTTACGGGCCATGCGGCCTTTCCGCTTTTTTACTTTGAAACTTCCAAACCCGCGGATTTCTATATTCTTTCCTTCTCTCATCGCATTAATCACCGTCATGATGAACCCATCCACCACGGCTTCGGTTTCAACCTTCGTTAATCCTGTTGCGGATGCGATGACATCGACAATATCTGCTTTCGTCACGGAACCTCCTCACATCATTAGTTGGGAGATGAAAATCGATACTGCAGAATCGGCTGTTCTAAATATTCCTGCCGGATCTTCGTCATTTCAGTTGCAGCATCACCAATAAGCTTTTCAAAAAGCGTTTTCCTTTTAAATTCCTTGACGACGGTTGGTTTTCCATGAATACCGCCCATTTCTGCGGCGATACTTATGGCATCTTCCATGGTGCCGAGTGTGTCTACGAACCCATAATCCAGCGCCTGCCGTCCTGTGAAGACACGGCCGTCAGCATACTTGAGTACGTCTTTTCTCTCCAGACCACGTTCTTCTATGACCACATCGACGAACTGGTCATAGACATCGCCTATCACCGTATTGAAGTACCGTTTTTCTTCTTCTGTGGTCTTTCGGAACGGTGATCCGGAATCTTTGAATTTTCCCGTCTTTAACGTCGTCTGATCGACGCCGATCTTATCCATCAACTGTTTGAAATGCATAAACTGGAAGATGACGCCGATACTCCCGGTCAATGTCCCCGGGTTCGCGACAATCCTGCTCGCGCCGCAGGAGACATAATATCCGCCGCTTGCCGCGACAGAGCCCATCGATACAACCACCGGTTTGCCGCCGTCCCGCGTTTTTTTCACTTCCTCATAAATTTCCTGACTTGCTGCAACGCCGCCCCCCGGTGTTTCAACGCGAAAGACAATTGCACGGATCGATTTATTTTCCCGGTACTTTTTAAATTGCCGGACAATCTCATCGGAGAATATAATCGGCTCCCTTAATTCAACTACTGCAATCTTTTCTCCGCCGGTCGAGACTGTTTCATCGGTCTCATCAGAGAAGAGCCATGAAACGATGGTCAGGACAAACAGGCCAAAAAGAAACACGAGAACGACAATAATGCCGATAACCCATTTCGAAGTTTTAGACATAATTTTTCCACGAAATCCACAACGATTGAGGCCCTGCGCTGTGCTTCATCTATCGTTATGCTGTCTCGTGCCTTTATTATTTACAAATTTTGAAGAAACAGGACGAACGTTCTTCGATTCCTGTATCTTTGCGCACCTTTGCGCCCTTCCCGGCCAGAGGTCGCTTGTTTTCATAAATTACATCGACGGAATGCGAGTGAGCCGGAAAATCGTCCACCTCGTGCGCCCTTGATGCAGTGTAACTTATTATGGCGTAACAAATTATGAAATAGAGGCCGGAAAGTCAACGAACGGGACGAAATAAGTTCAATGTTTTCTTAAGCAGTCTGAATGGAATTCGAAGGAAAAATGAGGTACCAGAGTATTGGTGCAAATCAACCAGTTTCGGATTGTTGTGACGAGTACGGGTGTCTCTTCTGCTCGGGGCGTCTGATTAGTGTACTATAGAAGGAATTTCACGAAGCAACACCCCAGCCATTCCCGCTCGAAAACAGCGGGACTCAAAAAACGAGAAAGCGGCGGACTGGGAAGTATTTTCCTCTTCGTGGAGCTCCGCTTTTTCTTCGCATACCTCCGTGTAAAAATAAAACCTGTCACGAAGAGACACGAAGATCTTCCACGAAGCAACATGAAGGTTTTTTCTCTTCGTGTAACTTCGCTTTTACTTTGCGTACCTTCGTGTAAAAATAATACATGTCACGAAGAGACACGAAGATCTTCCACGAAGAAACACGAAGGAAGAGTCAAACATTCGCAGAAGGCAACGAAGGTGAAATTTTCTTCAATATAGGATTCATAATACCTTCGACATCCTGTACCGTAAATGGTTTGAATAGATACCCCGAGACCTCCATCGATGCGAAATCGCTCAAGACACTTCTTTCGTCCTGACCAGAAATAATAACCACCGGTATGTTCTTCCATTTATTTTTATTCCGGAGGATGCGAAGAAATTCTGCCCCATTCATGTTCGGCATGATGACGTCCAGCAGAATGACATCCGGCCTTTGCGAAGAGAGCATGGCAAGCGCTTCCTTTCCGCTCTCCGCTGATAACGTGCTGCAGTCAAAACTGCCGTGAAGAATCTTTTCCAAGATTGTTCGGCTCGATTTAATATCATCAACAATCATTATGTTCATAATCACCGCCTGTTCTTCATAAAAACATCAATGATGGATTTCACTGCTGGGTTCCTTTATTTTCAGCGGTCCGGATTGCGGATATTCCTACGGGATCGTCGCTATCGATCCGACGACATCATCAATACGTTCAGATTCATACCGCCCTGATTCTGAAAACTTCTGCAGAGCTGACGTTATTTGATTTGCCGCATGCTCGATGGACTCTATCCTCGCTATTACCATTGGATTATTCCCGACCGACCGTTTCGTTTGACCGATGGCGAGCGAGATGATCGCCAGAGGATTGTTCACCTGATGCTGCAATCCTTTCACCACTTCATGCATTGTATTTAATTGAGTGACCTTTGTCTGTAATTCTATTTCACTGTTCATCCTCCGAGTTTCGCTGTCATGGAATTTTGAGCGATAGTCTATGACTTTGACGAGAGCGACTGCCAGGAACCACATGAAGGGCAGCGCACTGAAAATATCATAAGCATCCGAGAGCGTCGCGCCAAAGTAGCGCGCCTTTATGAACAAGCGCACCATGGAAATGAATAAATAGCTATAAATGATATACCCCGAAAGAAGGGCAGGGTATTGCGCAAAGAATTTTGTTCCATACGCGACGATTGTTCGTATACTCTTCATTGTTCCATCTCCTTACAATTCTCACACTTCTCGATATGCCTACAGAACTTCGTGTAATAAAAGCATTTCACGAAGAGACACGAAGATCTTCCACGGAGCAACACCCCAACCATTCCCGCTCGAAAACAGCGGGACTCAAAAAACGAGAAAACGGTGGGCAGGGAAGCTTTTTCCTCTTCGTGGAACTTCGCTTTTTCTTCGCGTACCTTCGTGTAAGAATAAAACCTTTCCCGAAGAGATACGAAGATTTTTCAAATAATTATTATCGCACCGGGAGTATCCTTTCGGCACTCCACCACGATTCACGTTGTCTGCCCTGCAGAACGGGTGCGATTCAACAGCCCGAACCGTTTCAGTTTACCCTTGACAGCGGCAACAAGATTTTCTTCTGTGATCGGTTTGGTCAGGTACTCGTCGACTCCCATTTCCTTTCCGGTCCGAATAAGAATCCGATCGTTCAAGCCCGTGAGAAAAATGAACGGCACTTGGTTCAGATGTTCAAGTCGCCGAATTGATTCGTAAAAACTGAATCCACCCATGGTTGACGTTTCGAGGTTGACATCGCACAGAATCAGTTCCGGTGTCCACTTCCGGAGAAGTGCCATGGCTTCATCTGTCGTGGTAAGCACCGTCACGTTGAGACCATGGAAGGAGAGTATTTGGTCAATCGCTTTCAGCATCTCTTCGTCATCGTCGATAACGAGAACTGTGCTTCCTTCTACTCTCTTCTGATCTTGACGAAAATCGTTCGACACTGGGTGCGATTGCGGTTTCATCGTCAACTGCTGAGAGGGAGGGATGCTGTCGGGAGATATCCGTTCCGATGTGGGCATCTTGACGCTACTTTTTTCACTGGCGTTGTTTACAGGAGATTTTAGCTGGACGGATTGATCTTTCCGGGTTTGCTCTGCATCTACATTGCTTCGCGATATGCTTTGCTTTGGCTTGTCTTCCAATCGTTTTTGTTCTTGAAGAAGACGCCGATGCTCTTCTTCCATTTGATTCCGCTGCATCTGGTCACGTTCCCGAGCCATTTCTTCAGCTTCCTTCCGGCTCTGTTCCTGTGCGGAATGCTTTTCATGCTCCAACCTGAGAAACTCAAGCCGTTCTTCATATGCACAGATGTAGGCATTGGAGGGATCAATCTCCTTGGCGGAGATCACTTCTCGAACGGCCAGATCGACATTACCTGCCTTGATGAGATGATCCACCCGTTTCAGAATTTCACTGACTTGCTTTTTAACGTCGTCATGTGGAGTAAGTTGAGACACTGTCTAACCTTTTCATTCGTGAGGCCGGGAGTCTGCTTTGTCTGCTCACCTCGCTCCCAAGCTCTGCTTGTGGAGCGTTGACTCCAGAAGCTCCGCTTCCCCCCTTGTTCTGAAGCAGAGCTTCATGCCATTCGTCCCCAAACTAAGTTTGGGGACGAGAATAACAGAATAGAAGCATTTCACGAAGCATGCTGATGGAAGTATCTCACTCCGCATCCAGCACCTCGCGGATCTTTCGCAGCACATCATCCGGTTTGTACGGTTTCTGAATAAATCCTTTTGCTCCGGCTTTATACATCTCCGATTTCAGGTCCGGCTCAAAATATCCGCTGGAGAACAGCACTTTGACATGAGGATTGATTTCTCTCAATCTCTCAAATTCTTCAATCCCTGTTATTTTCGGCAGCCCTACGTCGGTCAATACAAGATCAATCTCCCCCCGATGTTTTCTATAGATTTCCACCGCTTCCAGGCCATCTTCAGCGAGATTGACTTTGTATCCATGAGATTCAAGAATATCCAGTAACATCATGCGGAGCACTTCTTCATCTTCTGCTATGAGGATTGTCTCGGTTCCCCCGGGTACATCGGAACTCTCCCCTTCTGCCATTCTCTGAACTGCTTCCGGATCAGTCGGTACCGGCAGGTACAGGAAAAATGTCGTTCCCTTTCCTTCTTTGCTTTCCACATCAACAAATCCATGGTGTGTCTGCATCACTCCATAGACCACCGCGAGCCCCAGACCGGTCCCTTTCCCTTTTTCTTTTGTTGTAAAGAAGGGATCGAATATTCTGCTTTTCGTTTTCTCGTCCATTCCCGTACCGGTATCTGCCACCGAGATACACACATACCATTCCGCACTCGCTGCGGGAAAACGCTGACTGACAATACTATGCTCTACGGTATTCACTTTTACCGTCAGCGTTCCTCCCTTCGGCATGGCATCCCGCGCATTCACACAGAGATTCAGCACTGCCTGGTGCATTTGTGCATGATCGGCATTGATGGCCGGAATTTTTCCCTCGATGATCTTCTTAATTTCAATCATCCTGGAAAATGTTTCTTCCATCATCGAGATCATCTCGCGGATAAAATCAGGAATACTTAATGGCTGGAATGAAACATCAGTCTGACGGGCAAAGGTGAGAATCTGCCGCACCAATCCGGCACCGCGCTGTACTGCCTTGTTGATAGCGGTGCTGGATTCGATGATTTTCTTTTTATCGGCCGCCCCCCGTTCCAACAGCGATGAATAGGCCAGAATAATGCCAAGAATATTGTTGAAATCATGCGCTATCCCTCCAGCCAAAGTTCCAATACTCTGGATTTTCTGAGATTGCAGAAATTGATTCTGAAGTCTCCGCTGTTCGGTCACTTCCACGAATACCTCGAGCATCGCTTTCTTTCCCTGATACACCATGCCGATATGATGGATCTGGAAAATCCGGCCTCCAAGGACATCGACCAATTCGAGAACTTCAGGTTTATCAAACGCAATCCCGTTTCGAAGCGGACAATCAAGACATTGTTTCCTGTCATCCTTATAGATGGACCAGCACTTCTTCCCGACAGCATCGATGCCAATCATTTTTTCCATGGAATAACTCAGGGAGAGGATTGTTCCCTGCTCATCGACGATTTCCATACCAAAGGGGATCGTCCGAAGCAGCGATTCGTTAAATTCTGTGCTGCGCAGCAGAGATTCTTCCGCCTGCTTGCGCTCGGTAATATCCAGTATCGTCGTCCGAATTCCTGTAATAGCTCCTTCTTCGTTCCGGAGAATGAGATCATCAACAAGTACAGGCAGTGTTGTTCCCCCTCTATGGGTAATCAATTGTTCAGAATTTTTATTAGGAGGAAGGTTACCGGCTAGCTTTGCAAGAACTCTCTTTCTGGAATCCTCACGATCAAAGAAAAATTCCCACACTGGACGACCTATCATTTCTTCATAAGAGTAACCGAGCATCTTCAACTCTGTTTGATTCACAGTACTGATATTGCCATGCTCATTTATTTCATGATACCCCACGGGAGCAGTCTCAAACAATTCCTTGAGCTTCTGTTGGCTTTTTTGCAGTGCCTCTTCCGCCCCTTTCCTTGCATGTTCCGTGAGTTTTCGTTCGGTGATGTCCTTATCTACTCCGCGGTACCCTTTGATATTTCCATCTTCGTCCAAAACGTGCACGCCGTTCGTGAGGAGACAGATTCTTTCGCCATTCTTCCCGGTTTTCCAATTTTCCAGATCTTTGAGGAGTGCCTTATTAAAAATGACACCAAAATATATTTTTTTAACTCTCTCTACTTCATCGGGGGGCATGAAATCAAACGGAGTTTTCCCCAAGACCTCTTCGGGGGTATATCCAAACAGCTCTTCGCACTTGTTCGAACTATAGATGTATCTCCAATTCTCATCCACCTCCCAGATCCAATCGCCGGCGCTGAAGATAATATCACGCATCCGTTCTTCGCTTTCCCGGAGTTGCTTTTCTGCATGCTTACGCTCGATGGCCGTGGCCACTTGATGTCCTATCATAGTAAGTATGTCCTTCTCTTTGTCTGTGTAGGTTTTCCCGGGTTCATAACTTTGGACAACGAGGACACCAATCGGTTTTGATTGAACGAACAACGGCACTCCTAACCACGATTTGGGCGGAGTTCCTATGAGCTCGACTTCACGATCTTTGATCAGCTCATCAATAAGTTTAGGGGTAAGCAAAAGTGGTTTTGCGATTCTCAACACATACTCTGACAAGCCTTTCCGCTTTGCCCTTGGCGTCGGTGTTGAATCGAATTGGTCAACAAACAGGGGAAACGAAATAGTTTTCGTGCTTGCATCGTCTAATGCGATATAACAATTTTCGGCATACATCACTTTCTTGATATTCTCATAAATGCTCTGCAGAAATTCGTTGAAATCCACAGTGGTGTTGATAGCTTCTCCTATCGCATATATCACCTCTCGCTCTTTTTCTGCCTGCTTGCGCTCGGTGATATCTTGTGCCGATGAAAGCGCTCCTATGATGTTTCCACTTTCGTCTTTAAGCGCCCGGCACCACCAGGCAAGTAATCTCTTTTCCCCATCCTTGCGCCGCTGCCAGCTTTCCACATAGATAATATTTTCACTGCCTCCAAAAAGAGGTTGAACAATATTATAGGTTTCTTGTTCACCTTCAAAATAGAATGTGGCTTCCTTGCCGATCACATCCTTTCCGAAGAACTCAATGCCAAACTGATTTGTCCACGTGTATACCTTGTTTTTGTCCACTTCCATAATGATGTCCGGAACAGCGCTAAGGATAGCCTCCTGGCGTGAGTGTATCGCGCGCAGTTCTTCTTCCGCCCGCTTGCGCTCGATGTTATCAAACAGATAACCCTTCAAACGAACCAATTCACCATTTTCACCGAATTCACCAATAATATTTTCTATAACCGAAATAACTCTGCCGTCGCGAAGAGTGAACTCCCGTTCGTAATTTTCAATTTTTTTCTTTTCGCAAATTACTTTTAACAATTGATCCTGGTTATTCGGATCCTTATAGAAGGAATAAATATTTTCATTTATGAGCTCATCGATAGAATGAAAACCGAATATCTTTGCTAATGCTTGATTACCAAGGAGAATAGTTCCATCAACCGAAGTGATATAATCTCCGGTGAGATCGTCGTCAAATAATCGCCTATATTTTAATTCACTTGCCTGAAGAGCCTTTTCTGCCCGTTTGCGTTTGGATTCTTTCTGAATGAATTCCAGTGCAAAAGAAATATCCATTGCCACTTCATCGATGAGACTTATTTCTCGATCATCGAAAAAATCAGGCTCGTTTGAATAGATACTGAATCCGCCTACGACTTTTTCAAGGACTTTCAAAGGGAACACGGCAAACGATTGGAATCCCAAAGACAAAGAATTCTCTTTCCAAATATTGGTCAAACTGTTCTCGGCAGTTATATTATTGGAAACATAATGTTTCCCCGATCTTAACGCATTCACAATCGGATTATCCTCGGGACTCACCTGGAATAACTCGTTCGCGATGCCGGCGGTGGCAAACGTTTCAATTTCCTTCGTCTCACTATTTTCGAGTCCAACCCATGCACTCTGAAACTTTCCCTCATTGACAGCGATCAAGCATACATCCTTCAGCAGTTGATCAACATCGTGGATTCTTACGATTGCCTGATTGATATTGCTCAGCACTGCATACACCCGGTTTAATCTTTTTACCTGATTTTCCGAACGCTTACGAATCGCAATTTCCGCCGAAAGCTCCGCAGTCCTTTCCGACACTAATTCTTCTAAGTGTTCATTCATTTTTTTGGGTCTTCTCCTTTTTGAGTGGGTAAAATCACTCACAAAAAGTGAAGAAGCGCTTGATTTCATTGTGTAATCCAACTGTTTTAGTGATCAATATTTGTGCATACTGAACCTATGCACAAG